>Ga0255338_1000298_pt1 | contig 188880 bp, 178 predicted proteins | sample MeOH1_35cm_T4_19_FD_203715 | JGI IMG/M metagenome (GOLD analysis project Ga0255338, IMG submission 203715) | Sandy soil microbial communities from University of British Columbia, Vancouver, Canada - MeOH1_35cm_T4_195 | ecosystem: Engineered > Artificial ecosystem > Sand microcosm >... | reverse complement strand
TCTTGAACTTTATTGAGATCAAATGTTTTGATTTCTGAATCCACTTTTTTCACCAGTCCTTCCTTGAACTAGAATTGAGTCTAGTTCAAGATCTAAAAACTGGTTACACAAATTTTAGGACACTCCCGCGAGATAGCTTCTCGATGCAAATCTGGAGTGAGCGGCCGTTTCAAAAACCGAAGAAATTTCCCAAGCATCAGATGGTTTAACTTCAAAAGTCATTAACTCGAGATACCTGTTAGGCACATATTGAAACGACTCTACATTAATGATGACAATGTCTGGTCTTGTCCACATGCCTCCCGTTTTTCTCGAACCTTGATTGGCCGTTTTTTCTATAAAATAATTTGATAGGTTTACTTCTTTTGACCACTTTTCAAGGCAGTCCATCACCGGATTATACAAATCAGACTCGGCATCGTAAGTAGGGGCGGGCACTCCAGCTGAAATGGGGACGGTCTGCATTTCTGTAATTTTTTTTACGCGAAAGACACTTCCTCCTCTGTCCATACCTGTTTGGATGTAGTTTTTGTCGACCAGGCGATTTCTGACTTTCCAATATTTTTCTTCATCCCAACCCAACTCCTGACGCAAACTCTTATTACCAATTGATTCACCATCCATTGGAATCTTGGAGAAAAGGTCTTTCTCTTCTATATCAAGTCCATTTTGGCTTAGACTATCATCGGAACTGACATCGGTTTTTTTTGGCTGATTATCTACGGCCAATAAAATTTTTGCGTCTTCTGTTGCCATATGGATCCCCTTTTTCATAAAACAAGTGCAAGTTAGATCTCGCGATTTTGTTTCCTATAAATTTATCGGTTCGTCAGTTTATATAAATTAGTTTTATTTGATTGGTCTGGAAATTCGTCCGGATTTCCGAAAGACGCCGGACATTCACTGGTTAAAATGAAACATAATGTTTGTGTTGGGGTCCAGTAATTGCAGTTGTCGGAGGCTTGAGGTAGTTATGAAAGAACAGAAATTAAATCGAGATATTCTTTGTCTATATGCCATTGTGGCAGTTTAAATTTTCAATAGCGCCTCATGAAATCTGTGTCGGTTTTAATGCCTACCAAGGGGTCAGTAAATAGCTTGCGGAGTATCCAGCTCTGAGGGCTGAGTTTCCCGGGCTTGGTGTTTTTGGAGTTTCCACGATTTGGACTGTTGGGGTGATTGTCCTTACTTATTTTGTGATTCAAGTTTTGAGGCGTGGCAAAGGCTGGGCTTGGGTAGGGGAGCGCTTTGCGTGTTGCTTCTGTCTGCACCAAGTTTTTCTTTTCAGCATCTGGATATCTATAGACCACAGCATACTTTGTCAGGATATCCGCCTTGGCGAGTTTCTTAGCCAGTTGTGCATCGAGTTCTTCCACAAACTTTGCAAGGTCTTTGATCGAATGGGATTTAGGTGGGCGGATGCCATTAAAAACCAGAAATCCCTTAATGGCCTTTTCGACACTTTGCTGGCAATTGAAAGCAGAAATGTTCTTATACTCCGAACCCATTGCCAAAATTGCTTTTGCGGCTCGAAGATCTCGAGAGGCATAGGTAAACCATTGCTTGGTCATTTTTGGATTAGCCAAGGTCGATTTCCTTCCCCGTGTTGAGGGCGGTTTCCGGAATCGAGCTCAATTCATCCTTCCATTCGTTAAACTCTTTTTCAGAATAAACGAAGACGTCCACTTGGGCATCAATATGCGCAAGTGCTTTTGATGCGCGAAGCATATTTTCAGCACGTGATTTCGTCGTCTTTTTTACAACGACCAGAAAGTCATAGTCGCTATCTTTGCGGGCAGATCCGTTTACTCTTGATCCAAATAGGAAAATCCTTGAAGGGTTAAATTCTTCCTTCAAAGCTACCGTGATTAGATTTAAAGTTTCTGTATCTGCTGATTTCACCATAATTATTTAATAAAAACCCAGTCGTTTATAATTTTCGATGTCCCAAGAGCCAAAAGTTCTTCTGTCGCAAGAGTCAGGTCACTCCGTGGCGCTTGAATTTTTTAACCTGCCACTGATTTCCTTGAAGCTTGCCATAGCAAAACTTTATCTGTCCACTCTCTTGGGCTATATGAAATAGAACCTCAGATAAGCGTCTCCTTTCGTGGAAACTGTCTGGGCGGCTTCGCGAAGTAGTTTAAATCCAAAAGAAACCACTTTGTCACCCAATTTTCTTTTCTAGGAAGGTGGGGGGCACAAAAAATCGCAAATGGCGGAGACTTTTCTCACTTAACCGCTCAAATCAAGTTTTTTCAATAACTTATATATTTCGTGTCCTTACGGCAACTTCTTACCAGTACGAAGCCTCGCTTATTTCAACGCTTTTGGATAATAGGTATCAAGGAAAGCTCCAGCCTCCTTTGGGGTGGCCTCAATAAACGCGCTATATTTGGGGATCAACAGCATGAGTGGAGTTATAAGAACCAGAACCCCTCCCATGAGTACGAGTGAAATCGTCAACCCTAAATTGGAAATGAGAATTCCAGCGGCAGCGACTCCCAAAGGAGAAATGCCAGTACAGAGGAAACCCATGATAGATCCAATTCGTGCGCGGTGTGAGTCTGGGGCCGCCAATGACACTTGAGTTCCGATAGGGATATTCGCCCAAGTGCTCCCTATACCGATCCAAAACAAAACGCTTCATGGCAGTACTGCATTTGGAACCCAGGGGAGAACCGCAACGCCAACAATGGCGCCGAGGCTAATACTGCTTTCCAAGGCGCCTAAGAACCACGCTGGCATACTGCGAGCCTCTTTGGATAACACTGGTAAAACAACACCAAGAGGTGAGAGGGACAAGTTCATCAGCATCGCCACCATGGAGAGCCAAAAGAGGACAGGTATCCTATGCCTATAATTCCGGCAAATGAGTTTACCGCTTGAGTCTGTTGGATCGCTATCTGCAATTTTTCCCTTCCGACAATTTTAGGGATAGTACCGCCAGCGGCCGCGTTGAAAAGAGCAGATCTTACCGAGATTAAGATGAATAATGTGATGACCAAATAGGTGTTGTAATAGTCTAAAAACACCATGGCGGCCAAAAGACCGGTAAAAATGAACCGCCAAATGTCAGCAGGAATATTGAGCCTCTTGCGGGAGTACTTGTTCGCGACGGGGCCAAAAAAGGGCATTAAGAAAATCCGCGCCAGCTACCTGATCGGGATTCATAATAAAAGCATGAAAAAGAAAAGGACTCCAAGCCCAAAAAACGCACAAAAGAAAGACTCAAAGCAGAGCCGCCGCCCATTTCCCTCTTCGCCCGTAAAAGGTCTAGGTTCAAGTCCTGATCGATTCACCAATTTTTGCTTTCCGCAAAAAAATAATTCAAAATTTTCGTATGGGATACATATATGCATTATTGGATCATCCTGTTTTTCGTCAATTCATTCTCTGGGCCGCGCTTGGCTTAGGCGTGGGAGTGGCCGCAAAGTTGCTGATTCCTGGCAATGAGGCCATGGGCTGGCTCCGCACGATCCTCTTGGGCCTTGCAGGCTCTTTCTTGGGGAACTATCTGACCCCGATCCTTTTTAAGTGGCCGACCTACTATGCGTTTAGCTGGCAGGGGATTGTCATTGGGGTGGTTGGTGCCGCCGTCTTGGTGCTTGTGAACCGTGTTGTTACACGGTCTTAGTAGGGTGGTGGAATGAATTTACAGAAGATGTCCAAAGATGAGTTGATAGCTTATGTTCAACAGCTGCAAGCGAAGTTGAAAGAGCCGGATCGTCTGATGGGTAATTACAGTCTGGCTTTGAGTTTACAATCCTCGGAGATTTTAAGGAAGCGCTTTGAACTCAGTCAGAAAAAAAATCCGGCATTTTCTTTGCGATCCTTCGCGAATAAGGTCGGAATATCCCCTGGGAAAGTTTCGGAAATTTTGAACGGCCAGTACCTGATGTCCATTGAGATGGCTGAAAGAATCGTTGAAAAGATTGGTTTTGAAGATCACGAAAAACAATCTTTTTTGCAAGCCGTTCAAAATGAGAACGCTAATTTACAAGAATTGCGTGAGTTTCACAGAAAAATGGCAGAGAAGAACAATTTGTTCACTAAAAAGTCTTTGCGTCATCTTGAACAAGAGGAAGAAGTTCACTTGCTGGACCATTGGCAGTTTTATGGCATCATGACTGCCCTCGAAGTAAAAACGAATGATCACAGTGTTGCTGGCATCGCAAGTCTCATGGGGATGGATGAGTCCGAAGTTGAAGAGCGCTTGCGAAAGATGCTCCATTTGAAAATTGTAGAAGAAAAAGAAGGCAAGTTTTCTCTTGTGCCTCGTGGAAACTATAATGAGGGAATAAGTACTAGTCCTCGCGCAAGTCAGATTGCGGCTAAGAAATGTTCAGTGTCGGCATTTGATTACCTGAGTGCTCGATTTAGTAAAACCATGTACTCGGAGTCTGTCTCTGATGCACAGCAAGATGTTTACTTTTTCTTGAAGGCGATTGATTCTTCGAAAGTGGGCAAAGTTCCAGAATTTATTGCACAAAGTGCTTATAAATCACTCGAGGAAATGGCTCAGTCTGAGAATATAGATGCTATCTATATGGTGAATATTTCCTTTCTTAAGGTATAGCTCTCCCTAAAGTGGTGTTCCTGAAGTCCCGGGAACACATTGTATTTCAAAATGAAATCTCCATTTGTCCGGACTGTTTTGGAAGTGTAAAAGGTTTGCAGGTTTGAATCAACAAACCATACAGACTTATCGCAAAGGAGATTTTATGAAAGCCCCATTGAAAATAAAGAAAGTGACATTCAAAGTTGTTGAATCTGTTTCCGGACTTCTGTAGTCGCTAGGGACAAGGAGTCTACGATGCAACAGTTTTACCCGTATGAAGAATTACGATGTGAATTCAAAGGCGAGAACGAATTGTCTTTGGAGACTCCTTGGACCCAGATTCAAGTGGAATACGCGGAAGAAGATAAAAGCTTTCTAGAAAGTCTCTTATCCTCCTTAAACGGTGACGGAACTAAACGTGAAGACGAAGTTACTGAATTCCTAAATGCCTTCAAACATAATTTTATCAGCTACTCTCGGCCTCGGGCGTTGGAGCTGACGCCGGATCATTGTACGCGTTTGACAGACAAAGTAAAATCCATGGAGTCCTCCCAGCCGAACGACTGGATCAATGCTTATTTGCCGGCAGTTTCTCATCAAATTCGATTTACAGAAAACAAGTGGAAGTGGGATATTCAAGCCATTCTCGAGAATTCCAGAAGAGCGGATTCGAATGTTTACGATCCGGAGACCGCCTATCGCTTGATCATGCGTCTGGTTCTTTTGGAAATGTCTTCCGCTAAAAAAGGTACGAAGCTTCTCGTTGATCATCTTCGTAAGTTGTCAGAGAAAAACGAAGAAGTGTTCTTTCAGGCTGCGCGCCTGTTCGTTCGCCAATATCATCATATTACCAGTACGTCTTCGGATTGTTTGATGCCGGCGATCTACAACATGCCCTATGCTCAGGGCCTTGTCATGGAGCTGGCGAACGAAGAACTGGGCCATGGGAAGTTCACAGGATCGACTTACAAAGCTCTTGGTGGCAAACATCCCTACGATACCCCGGTTGATCCGTACACCGTAGGACTGATGGATTTGTTGCGCCAATCAGCTCACACGAATGCTTTAGCCTTCGCGACCCTCTTTACGATCTTCGAAGTTTCTGGGGAGCAAGACGATGATCCTTTGGCAACATTGCTTGCGAAAAGCAGCCGTCCAACGTCTGGTGAGGGTTTGCAGAGGCATTTTCAATTGAATAAAGACGGAGCTCATTTTCAGAGTGGCTTCCCGTTGATTGAGATTCTTCAAGGGGTCAATCGCGAGACTGTAATCGAAGCCGCGCGTTTTTCGGAGCTTTTGATGAATTTTTTTGATCTTTCAGCTTTTGAAATTATCAAGGCTACGAAAATCTAATGGTCTTCCTTAAAATGCCTGCCGTCTCAGTAGAAGTGCAAAATGATCTCCGTGCTGTTTTGCACAGGGCAAGGTTTTTTTTCACCTCCATGGCTCAACATCGCTCTGATGTTGAGGTGATCGAGCAGTCTGATTTCGGTCAGGTTGTCTCGAGTGTGCCAATGGTCCTCTTAAACAGTTCATTCTTTTTTAAGTGTAACGAAAATCTTTCCGAAACCTTTTGGAGAGATCACTTGGTAGCTTTCCGGAAAAAAGCCGTGCCAGCAATGATCTGTCTTCCTTCCGAATGTTCCAAAGAATACACGAGGTCTCTAGAAGCAGCAGGCGCTGTTTACCAAACAGATGAGTATGATTTGGCCCTGGACATCCGGCGTTTTAATGTGCCGTGGTTTATTCCCAAATCCGTGACGCTCGAAGAAGCTCATGATGAGGATAGTATTAAACTATGGGTCGATAGTTTCTTTGAGAACTTCAGGCTTGGAGAGGTGGGAAGAGATTACTTCATGGATCTTATCAAAGGTAGAAACTCCATTGATGGAATTCGCGGGCAATTTCTTTTAGCAAAGAGAAAAGGAAAGACGATTGGAACCATTGCCCTAATTCATGACGGTGATATTGCCGCCGGTTTCTGTGTATCCATTGCGCCTCAAGCGCGTTCCATGGGGATCGGCACCATGTTGATAGCCAGTGTCCTCCGTATGCTAAAGAAAACTCCGTGCCGATACATGGTCGGCAACTCCAACGAAGCCGGATACCAAATCTACCGAAAAGCCCCCAGCCTCATCCACCTCGGTAAAACGGCTGTCTGGCGATTCAGTGACTCCCAGTAGGCCTTTCTTTTGCTGCCACTCGGGACGGTGAGCGAGGTTGTGGAAATTATCTCAAATTGAGATATTGCTTAAATATAAGCATATTATTCATATAACCATGGATAATTACTGTTAATTATAATCTACATTGCCGACAACTAAGCACTTTGATAAAGTAAGGTCTGCGGGATGTCAGTAGGCATTTGCACGATTCATCGTCGCATTGACGGCTTCCAAGGCGGTTTTAGTGACGGCCATCGATAAGAATAAGAAGGAAGATTGATATGTCGAAAGTTTTAGATACCTACATATTTACCGGCTTTGGTTTCGATGTCCTCCTTAAAAATGTAGTTTTGAAAACGGTCCACGGAGAGGAGTTTCCAGACATCAACATGAACGAGCTAAAGCTTCTGACGGCTAAGGCTCTGCTGCGCAGTCAGCAAAGACTCACCGGAAATCAATTAAAGTTCTTGAGGACTTTTTTGAAGATGTCGTTCGATGAGGTTTCAAAAAAGATTCTGGTCGCGTCTTCAACTCTTCGTTCCTGGGAGAGTAAAGGGAAAGATTTTACTGGATTGAGTTTGGAGCAAGAAAAGGCCTTCCGAATCATGACTATCAATAGAATTCTTGAAAGTGAGAAAAGTCAGTACGATATGGATCTCACTCTAACAAAAGAGTTTTTTGCGCCTGAAGAGCAACCCGCGCTTGATATCGCCGCGAATCTGGATTTCTCTTTTATTTCTAACGGATGAGAATTGATGCTGTGAGGGGCACGAAATGAGAAAAAAGCGATGGCTCAAGCAAAAGCGCGAATATCGGATATTCATCCGGCATTCGTTCCTTTAGAGGCCGACAGGCGGATATCTTTTAGTGACCCAGTGAAAAAATTGCACCTCTTGGCGGGGCCCGCATTGCCTATAAAATATATCTCACAATTTTTTCTGGACTAAGCCTTCTTTTTATCAACCTGTTGGTGTCCCTGTATTGGTATCGTATCACCATAAAGGCCAGAGACCTTGAAAAAGAACAAGAAGCCAACCGTCTCTTGGATCTTAAAGTGAACCAACAGGCGAGCGAATTATTTAAAGTTAGAGTTGAATCAGAGATCCAGAAATCATTGACTGAGATGGCCAAGCGGGTTGCCCACGATATCCGATCGCCTTTAAGCGTTCTCAATGCAATTTCTAAAAAGATTCAAGGGGATTTACCCCAAGAAGGGGCCTTGCTGTCTGAAGTCTCCAACCGGATTATTCAAATTGCGGAGGGGCTTTTGGATGCAAGCCGGGAAAAGGCCCCCATCGCGGGTTCATTAGCCACGCCGCCGGCGACCGAAGTCGCAGGGGTTAGCTCAAGTTCGGGGGATGTCCTAGCTGTCTGCAAGAACGCTCTTGACCAGAAGAAGCTGGAGCTTGGACATACAAACCACCTTAGCCTTCTATTTTATAATGAACTCGCAAATCCGTTTCTCTGTCGTTGTGAGGCGCAAACGCTTTCAAGACTCATTTCAAACCTTCTCAATAACTCCATCGAGGCCCTCCCTGGCCCCGGCTTTGTCAGTCTCACCCTTTCCCGGCGGGAGGAGCGGCTTCTGATTGAGGTCCGTGATTCCGGACAAGGGATGAGCGAGGATCTTATCGCCAGGGTTTTTAAAGGACCCACCACCCACGGAAAAGAGCGTGGAAATGGATTGGGGTTGTGGACCGCCATCGAGGCTGTTCGGGGGTGGGGAGGAGAACTCCACCTAAGCTCCGTTCTTGGAGCCGGCACAACGGTCACTCTCGCGCTCCCGATCATGGCGTGATCGGGAGGGAGGCGTCTTTACCACCGCATTGGTTCTGCGGGGCGTTTTCTTTTATTGGGGATTGTTGCTTCGTTTGCTCAGCTCTTCGTAACCGGGCATGGTGGAGAGGTCCGGGACTACGACGATGGCGATGCGGCGGTTGGCGGCCTTGCCTTCAGCCGTGTCGTTGCTTTGGCGTGGCGACGTATCGCCGAAGCTTGCTGCGCTCACGCGCTCCGGCGGCATGCCCGCTGCAATCATGGCTCGGGTCACGTTGATGGCCCGTGCGGCGGCGAGTTCCCAATTCGAGGGGAAAATTGCCGTGGCAATAGGGACATTGTCCGTATGGCCCTCCACCTGATAGCGCTTTCCGGGAATGGACTTTAATTGGCTGGTGACCTCTTTTAAAGCCTCCAGACCCGCGGCCGAAAGCTTGGCCGATCCCGAAGGAAACAATACATCCGAACCCAGGCTCACCACCATTTTTCCGTCGATAAACTGCACGGACAGGGCTCCGGAGTCGGTCAATTTTTTAAATCTCTTTGTCAGGTCCTCAAACTCCTGAAGACGTTGCTTTTGTTCCGCCTGGCGCTGCCGCATTTCTTCCATGGCCTTTTTCATTTCCTCCAGCGAGGCCTTGAGTTGTCCGCGGTCCTTGGTGACGGTGACTAGATTGTCCTGAAGCTTGGCTCTTTCCGCAGCCAAGGTGCTTGTTTCTTCTTTGGCCTTCGCCACCTCGGCGTTCAAAGCGGATTTTTCCTGGTTTAATGCCGCCACTTGTTTTTCATGCGTGGACTTGGATACGCATGCGGTCATTGCCAAGGCAAAGACCATCGTTCCAGCGAACTCCTTTTTCATTGCTGCCTCCTTTGTGATTTGTCGTAAAAACAGTTTGCAATCGGATAAAAAGAGGTTCAAGCGCTTTGATGTCTCCTCAGGATAAACGGACCCGACTAAAATATAAATTTTTTGATTTTCAAGGATTCAGACTTGATAAAAAAGAATGGAAGAGCCGGGTTTAAATCCCCCCGCTCCCCAAAAAATGTTTTAAGCGCAGCTCAAGGCTCGGGCTCAGCCCCGTGGTCATCCACTCAATCTTCTTTTCGGCATCAATCAGGACAAGCGTGGGAGTGCCGGCAACCTTGTAGTCCCGGGCCATGGCGCCCAAGGGGTCGATGGCGGTGGCAAACAGGTACCCGCGCTCGCGCGCGGTTTTAGCCACAAGCTCGGCCTCTTCGAAGCTGGAGACGGCCAGAACGGATTTTGGATCGATGTTCTTGTTGGCAATCAAGCGGTTGATCCGCGCCAGTTCCACTTCACATGGCCCGCACCAGGTGGCCCAAAACACCACGACCAAGGGTTTTTCGAAATCGCCAAGGGTGAGGGGGGTGTTGTCAGTGAGGGTCACGTGAAAGGGGGCCGCCGCAGACCCTTGGGAGCGGAAATGGCCGAGGATCCCCGGCAGGCGCTGGCTCAGGAGATATCCCAAAACCAGAATCAAAAATAAATTCGAAATTTTATTCCAGTTCAATTTCATACAAGGGGAAGTCCCGCGTCCCCCTACGCACCGGCGGAGATCCCGAAGACCTCCTGAATCACTTTTTGCAAGCTCTCTTTCGGCGCAAAGCCCGAGGACATCGCCGGCTCCCCGGTCTTGGGGACAAAAAGCAGGGCAGGGATTCCACGCACGCCAAAAAGAGCCGCCAGCTCCGGGGTTGCTTCCGTGTCGACCTTAAAAACATCGATCTTTCCCGCGTAGTCCTTGGAGATCTCCTCCAGAACCGGGGACAGGGCCCGGCACGGGCCGCACCAATCCGCATAAAAGTCGACAATCGCGGGGCGAGATCCCTGGAAGGACCACTCTTTGTTCTTTTCAAAGTCAAAGATCTTCTCTTTAAAGGTTTGGATCGTGAGTACTTCCATGGGCCCCCCTTGTTTTATATATAAATATATTATAATATTGTAATATGTCAAGATCCCAGAAAGCCATGAACCTCGGGGGAAAAATAAGGAAGATTTCTGTTTCAAAAATAGAAACCAACTGCCAAGAGGTCAGCGACCTTTTGCGTGCGCTCTCCCATCCGCAGCGGCTGATGATTTTAGGCCATCTGACCCAGGGGCCCCAGAGTGTTTCGGATCTGCAAGCGGCTTGCGGCATTTCCCAGTCCCAGCTTTCGCAGTTTCTCATCCGCATGAAGGCCGAAGGCCTCCTTCAGAGCGAACGCCACGGGCGCTACCAGTACTATTCGGTGGCCGATCAAAGAGTGGTCCGGCTGATAGCGGTCCTGCAATCTTTGTTTTGTGAAGGGTGACGAGGGCGGTAAAAGCAAAAAGAAGGGGAGTTTGTGATTTCGTGAAACTTTCACAGAAAACGTCGAATCATCACGATCTCAAAGCCTGATTATGACTTCATAAAGCCGATCTCTTTCCAGGAAATGATAGTTCAGAAATGAATGAGTCATGAGGTAAAGAGGTCGGCCCTTTTTTTTATGCGGACTCTTGTTTAGCCCTTGATCTTGTTTAAATCCATTCTCCGCAGAGTCGGGGACGTCCAGGCCACCACCGCCACGGTTACAAGACACATCATTCCGCCGAAAATCACCGAAGGCACTGTTCCCAGCAAGCGGGCGGCGACCCCGGATTCAAACTCGCCAATTTCATTTGAAGAGCCGATAAAAATCGAATTCACGGCCGAGATTTTTCCGCGCATATCATCGGGTGAGGCCAATTGCACCGCCGCAGACCGCACCACCATGCTGATGCTGTCAAAAGCCCCGCTGAGCCCCAAAGCCAGAAGAGAAAGGTAAAAATCCCGGCTGATGCCAAAAACCAGAATGCAAAGGCCAAATCCGCTGACTGCGGTAAAAAGCCAAGGACCGGCTTTGCGGCTTAGGTCGAACTTGGTGAGGGAGAAACTCATCAAGGTGGCGCCCACGGCCGGGGCCGCGCGAAGCACACCCAGTCCTTTGGGGCCGATCAAAAGAATCTCCTTGGCGAAAATGGGCAGCAAGGCCGTCACCCCGCCAAAAAGAACCGAGATCATATCCAGGGACAGGGCGGGGAGAAGGATCGGATGCCTAAAAACAAAACGGGCTCCGGAAAAAAGCTCTTCCTTTGCCGAGGCGTGGCGGCCACTGGGCGGAAGAGGTTCGGGATTGGCTTTGATTTTGAGAAGCGCATAGATTCCGCCCACCAAAAGAAGCGCCACCAGCCAGGACGTGTTGGTCATGCCAATAAAGCCGTAAAGAAGCCCTCCGGCCGCAGGCCCTACGATTCGCGCCACCTGCATCGCGACACTCATGTGCGCGGTCGCCTTGGGGAGCCTTGCTCGCTCCACCATTCGCGGCACAAAGGCGAAGATGGCGGGTTGGGCAAAGGCGCGGGCAGTCCCTGTCAGAAAAGAAGCCCCGTACAAGGCTCCGGCTTGCAGGGCGGGGCTGAAGTGCTGTGCAAAGACCTGCGACACCAGGACCACGAGGCCGGAGAGAAGGCTCACGCTTAAAACCCCTTGGTATACTTTGAGAGGGCGGCTGCGATCGGTGAGATAACCGGCATAAAGGGCCAGTCCCAGGGCGGGGACGGCCTCGGTTAAGCCGATCAATCCCAGGGATAGGGGATCCTTCATTAAGTCATACATGCGCCAGCCCAGGATCACCGCCTGCATTTGCACGGCAAATGTGAAAAGAAACCGGGCCGCCATGAGTTTTTTGAAATCCTGAGACATGTCTCCCCACTCTATCCAGAAGACTTTGTTGAGGGCAAGGTCCTGAAGCGGGATTTTTTCTGGCGGCCGCAAAAAAACAAAAACGTATTTTTCTCTCATCTCAGTTTTGTCCTGGAGAACTCTTTTACAGTGGCGAAGAGTTCTCTGAAAATCGGATCGAGCCGGATATTGCACCCTTAGCTCCCGCGCCCTGGTGCGGACTTTGAAGTGTTGACGGAAAATTTTAAATTCCCCCTCGTGCGCAAAAAAATAGCAGCTTCTGGCGGGTCTGTTCTTTGCAACTGTGCCTTCCTGTGTTCTTGGCGAGACAGGAAGGGATCCTGTTGGCCGTTGACCTCTTTTTTCAGGAGTAAACTTATGAGATTTCAGCATCAGAAATTGATTTGTCTTTTGGCGAGCGCAATGACTTTAAGTCTGGCAAACGGAGTGCAAGCCGCCAAAGGAGGGGTAAAAAAAGACGTTCAGGGTCAGAAAGATCCAAAGACGCAAAAGTCGGAAACAGGGAAGGCCGGGGGCAATGATACCGAGGACACGGAGGACACTGCCGAGGAGGAAGCGGTAAAAAAGAATTCCTTTGAGAGCATTTTGGTTGCAGATGCCCTGAAGCTCCCCATGAGCCATGGTTTGGTTCTGGTCATTCACCCCAGCAACGGCGAGATGAGCGTGGTCAGTAAGACCCAAGCGGATGCCCAGACGCCGACCTCCGCCCAATACTGCCTGGATACAACGGCCTTGGGGCAACTCCAGCAAATTTTGAAAGACGGCGCGGCCTGCCTCAAAGGCCAGGATTGCCAGCAGTTTGAAAAAGAACTCAGAGATTGGCTGAAAAAAATGAAAGCCAACCTGATGCAGTATCAGTGCGGATCGGCCCCTCAGCCGACTCCTGTTCCCACCCCCGTGGCGACGCCCAACCCCACTCCGGTTCCCACACCGGATGCCACTCCCACAGCGACGCCGGTGGCAACTCCTGTTGCGACACCGACGCCCGTTCCCAGCAATGCGACCTTCTCTTATATCAGAAGCAATGTTCTGATTCCCCACTGCGTTTCGTGCCACGGGGGGGCCGGGGGCTACAGCTATGATTCTTATACGGCGACGCTGAAGTCAGTGTCCCCCAATACCGCCAACAGCAGCCCTCTGTATACGTCCATTAAGTCCGGTCGAATGCCGATCGGAAATGGCTCGATCAGCGCCGCGGATCTGCAGGCGATCTATGACTGGATTCAGGCCGGCGCTCCGAATAATTAAAAAAGCAATCGAAGCGGCCGGGGGATTTTGTCCTTTTACCAGATTCAAGGGCAAAATCCCCCTTCTTGATTTTTGCCATTGTCCTTTAAAAAAAGCTTGCAACTTAAATTTGTTTAGTAAAAGTTCCCGCAGAGGAGATTTTTATGAAACGAATTTATTTTTACCTGATGTCTTTATTTCTTTTTCTTTCCCCCGGTTTTGCTTTTTCGGAGTCCAACTTTGTGGGGCCCGGATCGCAGGTGCGGGAGATCAATTTCGGCAAGGTGACCCGGGAGCAAATCGTGCAGCAGTCCATGAGTATGTACAATACCTCAGACACTCCGTGGGTCATCGACATGATTGAAGTTTCCGGTCCCGGTTTCCGCCTGGTGGGCATGAACCACGGAAAGGTGCCGGCCCAAGCCTCGGCCAGCTTTGGAATTGAATTTATCCCCGGCTTGAATGCCAAACGCGGCAAATACCTGGGAAAGTGCAAGTTCTATATGCAGGGATTTAACGGCCAGCAGGTGTTTGAGTATGCCCTGAAGGCCCAGGTCGTCGATAAATAGCCTGCAAATGAAAAACACCTTTTAATGATTTAAAAGGTAGTCCCTGGTCAGAGGCACCAGATTCTGCCGGGTGGCCAGTTGCGCTTGAAACACCATCAATCCCAACTCTTCAAAGGCGGCTTCGGCTCCGGTCAGGTAGAATTCCCACATCCGGCAAAAGGAGTCATCGAAGGAGGGGGGGAGAAGGGAGCGGTTCATTTGAAAACGCTCCCGCCACAGTTGCAAGGTGCGCGCATAGTGAAGGCGCAGAATTTCAATATCCGTCACAAAAAGTCCTGAGCGTTCCATCGCGGGAAGCACCTCGGACAGGGCCGGGGTGTACCCTCCTGGAAAGATGTATTTGCGGATCCAGGGGCTTGTCACGGAGGGACCGTGGGCCCGCCCGATCGAATGCAGCAGAGCCACTCCCTCGGAAGATAAAAGAGATTTCACCTGACGGAAAAAGCGCCCGTAGTTATTCACCCCCACATGTTCAAACATCCCGACCGAGACGATGCGATCAAAGCGCCCCTGGACCTGACGGTAATCCAGAAGTTCGAATTGCACCCGGTCTTCCAGGCCGGACTCCCGGGCTGCTTGCCGGGCCTGCAAAAGTTGTTCGGTGGAAAGGGTGATCCCTGTCACCCGGGCCCCGGTTTGCCGGGCAATGTAAAGAGACAGACCACCCCAGCCGCAGCCAATATCCAAAACATGGTGATGACTCTGGACGAAGAGTTTGGTGAGGATGTGGTCCATCTTCCGTTTCTGCGCCTCCTCCAGGGATTCATTGCCACGGGGGAAATAGGCGCAGGAATACTGCCTTTGAGAATCCAGGAAGAGATCATAAAAGTGGATGGAGAGATCATAGTGGTGGGCGGCGTTGCGACGCGATCGCTGCGTGGTATTGAATTGTTGCAGCCGCCGGCGGAGAAAAGAAAAGGAATCCAGGGTTTTCAACCATCCCTGGTGGGTGAGGGCGGAGGAGTTGCGGAAAAAGAGAGTGAAAAAATCCTTGAGACTGCCGCTTTCAATCGTGAGATCCCCTTTCATGTAGGCCTCGCCAAAATAGAGTTCCGGGTTTAGCAGCAGTTTGAAGTGGAGATGGGGCTTGTGGAGATGAAGAACCACAAAGGGAGGGGTGTTGTTGCCAAAGACGGATTCATCCCCGTGGGCGTCAATCAGACGCAAGGAGCCTTGCCGGATCACCCGGGAAAAGACCGCTCTTAAGGGGGCGGAGCTGTTCCACCAGTGAGGGAGGGAGGAAAGGGGAGCGCCCAGTTTATTGCTTTTGTCTGTGAGATCTGTTTGCATGACCTTCTCCTAACTTAAGGGGAGGGAAGGAATGTTATTGAGCTGGGGGGGCGAGTTGGCGGGCCGCTCGCTCAGGGCGAACTGGTTTAAGGCCTCCAGCGCCTCACAGCCATACATCAGCGCCGGCCCCCCTCCCATCATAATGGCCACGCCGATGGTTTCAAGAATCTCCTCCCGCGAGGCGCCCGCTTTGAGGGCGTCATGAACATGGTAGGCGATGCATTCATTGCAATTGGAGGTGATGGCCATGCCCAAGGCGAGGAGTTCCTTTATTTTTTTACTAAGAACCCCCTCCGCGATGGCCTTCTGGTGAAGATGGGTGAAGCCACTCAGGGGGCCGGGGATTTCTCCGTGCAGTCCGCCCACGAGATTTTTAAGACGGGTGTATTTCTCAGGATAGGTTTCTAAGGACATGGTCGACCTCCCTTGCTTATGAACCCCTTAAGGCTAAAGTTGGAAAACGGGCGGAGGCAAGCGTCCCCGAAAGGGTGTGCCAAAGTCCATAATTGCGGGGAAGTCTTAATGTGAAACGCAACCTCAGCCTTGTGAAGTTCCGGAGTGTCCTCATTTGAGACAGTGGCTCATCTGGAGTCAGGCTGTCAAAAGTCGCTTAAGTTTGCTGGGCTTTTGTCCGATGATATTAAGTGTCAAAAGGGGGATGCCGTGAGAAAGCTTTTGGTGATGCTAATCACTGTAGCAGGTCTATTGAGTTACCAAAACTGTGCTCCGCAAAAAATGAGCTTCGAAAGAGTGGACTTAAACTCGGTCGCGGGTGTGGGTATTATTATTGTCCCGGACCCCAACAATGCCAACGAAGTGGAAGCGGATTTGAAGTACCAGGTTGAAATCAGCGTTCCCGCGGAAGAGCGCATTGTTTCACGCTCCATTCGCATTGATAATAGCGAAATCCAATACCACACGGACGCCTTCGGCAACCTGAGCTTTTCCTTTATTCCCCGGGATGTAAAAACTTTTGAAATTATCGCCACGGCCGTCACGGAATCCGGCGTGACTCTGGAAACTCGGGAATTGGTGGTGATCCGGGATGAGCGCCCGCCCATCATCACCATCACACCTGCATCCGCCAACGTCTATGATCTGCACCAGACCTTAAACTTTGGTTTTGATGTGCATGACGTGGGAGGCGGGCAGGTGGCAAATGTGACCTGTGCCTTGAATGGCGCGGCTCACGCTTGCTCGTTTGATCCGGCAAGCGGTAAGGGTGCCATCAGCTTTACGGACCTCGATAGCGGCAATTACACTCTGACGGTTTCGGCTGCGGATAACTTCAACAATCAAAGCAGTGAATCTCTGCCCTTTAGTGTGGCCTTTGACACCCTGGCTCCGACGATCACTCTCAGTGCCGTGGCCGGAAACACCTACTACACCATTGATGTTCAGAACTTTGAGTACCGGGTGAGTGAGTTTGGCTCGGGCTTAAAATCCGTTCTTTGCACCTTGGATGGGGTCGCTGTCAATTGTGCGATGGTCAATAACGTCTTGCAAACCCTGAGCTTGCAACCTCAGACGGAAGGCACTCATACAATTAAAATTACGGCCACCGATAACCAGAACAACAGCAATAGCGCTGAGCTTCCGTTCCACTCGCTGGTGGATAAAGTGCCTCCGGTGATCGTGATCACGGCGAATGCGGCGAACAGCTACTTGCTCACGGAAACACAAGACTTTGCCTTTAGCATTCGTGATTTGGAAAGCGGTCTGGCCTCTTATAGTTGCAGTCTGGATGGACAAAGCCTCCCCTGCACCTTGCAGAGTGACGGCACAGGAAGCCTGACGCTGTCTCCGGCGACGGCAGGCAACCATACTCTGGCGGTCACCGCCAAGGACCGTTATGGGAACGAGAGGGTCGAGTCCTTACCCTTTAGCATGAGAAAAGATGTGAGCTCGCCGAAGGTGGTGCTCACCGCAAGCCCTGCCAATGAGTACTTTGTGAATATGCCTTTGACCTTCAGCTTTACCGTGTCCAAAGAGGTCGGCTCGACACCGATTGCCAGCGTGACCTGCTTGCAGGGAAGTGTGGAAATTGATTGTCATCTGAATGCGGAGAAGAGCGCCGGCAGCTTCACCATCACCGAGACGACGGCGGGAAGCAAGACCGTGTCCGTGATTGCGAAAAACACGGCGGGCAATATCGGCAGTGATGCAAAAAACTACTCGGTTGGCATTCTCTCCGATAAATCGAATGAATTGAATGTGGCGACCGTTAAGAAGGTGGACGTGCTCTTTGTCGTGGATAACTCAGGCTCCATGAAGGAAGAACAAGCGAACCTGGCTCAACGGGTCAGCAGCTTTGTATCGAAAGTGGCCGGCATGGATTGGAGAGCGGCCGTCACCACGACGGACTTAAATAAAGAAAACGGAAAACTCCTGCCGATTAAGAATATGACGAATCAGTACTTCGTTGATTCGGGCATGGACACGGCGACAGCGCAGCTCAACTTAGGTGCCACGATTCAAATGGGCACGAATGGAAGTAGTGCGGAACAAGGGATCGCGGCGACTTACAATGCGGTCGTGAAATCAGGAATTGCGCCTAATAATTCCTTCTTCCGTGCGGACGCTGCTTTGGCGGTGATTGTGATTTCGGATGAGAATGAGAGTGGAACGGCCGCGGCCAATAGCCCGACCAACTTGATTGAGTTAGTGAAGACGACTTGGCCGTCGAAGACCTTCTCTTTCAGCTCGATCGTGAAGGTCAACTCTTCATGCAGCGACGGGACTATCGGCACTACTTATATGGATCTGTCCCGCTTAACCGGGGAGGGATTGGCCGGAGGCGCTGTGATCGGGTGTGTGGGAGATGCGGATTATTCCTCCGTGCTCTCCAAAATCGGAACCTCGGTGCAGAATATTTACAATGTAGTGAGACTGGATTGCTCGCCTTATAAAAACACGGTGACGGTCAACGTGAACGGCAGCATCTACAGTGGGTCTTACACGATTTCCGGAACGATCCTGAGCTTCGATCAGACTCCTCCGGATGGCGTTTACACCCTGTCTTATAAGTGCGCGAGCCCTTAATTAAGGGACGGGTGAAGGCTGAGGGGCCTTATAAGGCCCCCAGAAAATCCCACGGGAGGGCGGCGAAAGCCGCCGCCCTTGCGCAGAGTCTCGGGCAGAGAAGAGGCGGGGGGCCTTAACCCCGGGGGGATTCCAAGCGCCCGCCGGAACTAGGGCCACTCAAGCCCCCACCGCCGCGCTTCACTTAAGTTGTGCGTACGACAAAGGATGCGCAAGTTCTCGGGTTCATTCCCACCCCCTTTCGCTAAAGGCACAATATGATCGACCTGCGTCTGATAGCGCGAGCGACAGCGATGCCCAGTGGCGCTCACGTATTCACAACAAGCCTGCGCCCGCTGATAAATCAGCCTTTGCAGAGAAATGGGAATGGCGGTCCTTCGCCCAGAGGTTTTCGCCGCCGCAGCGGCGGTAGCCCCGAGCTCGTTGCGAGGTCCTTGATTATTTTCTGTTAATTTGACCGCCGGAGCGGCGGTAGACTTGTCTTCTGCAAGAGGTTCTTGATCATTGTCCACTGGCTCTACCGCCACTCCGGCGGTCGGTTTCCGTAAGGCTTTGCCTTCTTTCTTTTGAATGAGTTTGTCGCAAAGAACTTCAATGATTTCAGCAAAGCCTCCGTCATGAACCACATGACTTAACAAAGACCGGGCTTTCTTGAGCTTCTCGTATTGTTCAGGGGTCAACTTTAAATGAAGCTCATACGCTTGCTTTCGGGGAGTGATTTCTTTTTTGGGTTTGAGGTTGCACTCAAAGTTTTGATTGAGAAGCTGCTCAGTTTCAAAACCCGTTTTGTTTTCCATTTGTTCCAAAAGCTCCCGCTTTTGCTCAGTGGAGACTTTCTTTCCGGTGGCCTTTTGATCTTGGTTTGTGGCGCTGGCAAGCTTAGAGAGCTGGGTGAGGTTTAAGTTTCCCTCTTGCACCTTCTTTTCAATCTCAGGGAGTTCTTTAATTAATCGAGCCGCAGAGATGCGTCGTTGGGCCGCGCCTTCGGAGTACTTTTGCTCTTTCACCAGATAATCAAAAAGGCTTGGGTAGCCAAGCTCGACATAAGCCTTGGTTTGATCTATTTGCTGGATGCATAGCAAAATTTCATGAGTGATTTTTCTTTCGGACTTAACGAGGGCTGAGAGTTGAAAATGAAGGCTTTGGGCATGCATATCTTTGTCTCCTTGTTTGAGAGAGAAGACCATATCATGGAATTTAAAAGCCGATTTTTAAGGGTTTTGCAATTTCTAGAGGGAGTTTTAAAAGTCCACTTTCCTTCGGTTTATAACTTCTTAGGACGCCTCTGAAGCCTATAAAAAGCTCTTGCGCCAAGCTCCTGGGGGAAGTTTCCAAGGCCTCGCAAATCGCCTTTTAGAAACACCGAAACCTTGTCAACAAGAATTGTTTAAATGTTTTGTTTCAGTGATTCTGTCACGCAGAATTGTTTAAAGAGTTATTGGATTAAAGAATTATCTACCTTGAAGAATTCATGAAATGTTCTGCGTCCGTGATCCCATCATAGGAGTTACTTAAATCGTCTCGTCCCCGAAAAAGGGTTCCCAGAATCTTCACAGCTACAACGTTCTTGGAATTTTCACCGCAAGAAGACTCCCAGAGCTGGTGCAGGAAAAAGGTCGCAGGAATTATCGCTGCCATCATGCCCAAGCCCAAACCCAAGCCCCGCACGAAGGCCTTCCCCGAGGCTTCGCGGGTCCCATCGGAAAGCGTCGTCTTATTTTAACGGTGGTTTTCCTGGGCGATGAGGGTTTCTTTGTGCCAGAGTTTTTGCCAGAGACCGGCGATGTACTCGCGCGGTGTTTGGTAGGTGAAATACTTTTCGATCAAAGGACGGTAGATCTCGGCGATTTCCGGATTGGCTTCTCCGCCGTACTCACTGCGGTGGTACCAGCGCAGGGCCCCCATTACCGGGTTTTTCTCCCCAAGTTTTGTGTTTCCGTAATTCACCGGGCGGGTGATGGAATACAAGTAGCGGTTCAGTTCCGAGATCGGGGTGGGCTTATAAACGGCCGCAAGCAGATGCTGGACGACGATGTTGTTATCGTCGACATCACTGGGCGTGCGCCAGCGCGGAATCCAGTGGTCATCCTTAAAATGCAAGGGGAGCGCCGATAACAACGTCCCCACAAGTTCAATGCTGTCAAAAACAAAAAGAAGCGGGTAAAAGGGCGCCGTCCACCAACCGCCCGCACGGATGAATTGGGCCAGATTCAAATGCATGGGATCGGGGATTTTCTTGTCGGTCTCCCCCTCTCCGATGCGAATCAGATTTTGCGCAAACATCCCCCGCAGGGCCACGGCCTTAAAAAGCCGCCACAGGCGCGGATAATCCTCGTAGGCCGCACAGTAGGCAATCACGGGGATGAGTTGGTCCCGCGAAGTGGTTTCCGGATTGGAGTACCATTTGTTGGGATCCGGGTGACGCACATAAATGCCCGGGGCGACCTCGAACTTGTCCATAATCTCCCCGGCCGAGGCGGGCCGTCGCACAGGGGACACCTCAAGATAGACCTTGTTTTCCAGCTGACTGTAGCGGAGCTTTTTACCAAAGGCGTACATCCCCTCCCGGTGGAGAGTGTCTCCTCCATCCATATCCTTCTGCACTATGACGGCGTAGGCATCGATGTACATGCCCTTATTCTAATTCAGGTTTTGGGGAATATCTTGAGTATTTACTCTAGATCGATCGTCTTGCGTTTAATTTCGAATGGATGTTTCAATCTAAGACATCAACCGCTCCCCCGCGCTGGCAGCGGAAATGCGGGCGGTGCTGAGAAGGGGCAGAGCAGCGATTCTCCGCGGGTATAAACAAAAATAGTTGCATCCTCATTCAGGCCGCCACGAGTGGCCACGTTCAAAGCAAAACCTTTTTACGTCGAACGATCATATTACTTTTACTGAATCTTATCGGAATCTTTATCAGGATTGTCCTCAGTGAAGACGCACAAATAGAAAATGTTTATTTATGCGATGACTGTCCCTGATAATCCTCAATAAATGGCAATTTATGCCAAATCAGCCCTTATTGAAAAGCAGAACCTGCCGATAGAAGGAGGGTGGAGGAATTATGCTGTTGAAAAAAATCTTGCTTGTCGAAGATGATGATTATTTCCGAACTGCGATGAAAAATATTCTTTCCAAAAAATATGAAGTGCTTGAAGCAGGGAACGGAAAGATCGCCCGGGACGTCCTGGGACTGACTCCGGTGGACTTGGTGATTTCTGATATTCAAATGCCTCACTTGACCGGCGTGGATCTTCTGGAGTGGGTGAAAAAAAACCGCCCGACCCCGGTGATTCTGATGACTGGCTTTTCCAATATCCTTGAAACCAAACGGGCCCACGAACTGGGGGCGGATGATTTCTTGCCAAAGCCCTTTAAAGAGCAGGAGTTGATGGAGAAAATCCAGAATATTGTCGGGGCCCTGAAACCCAATGACCTTGAGAGCCCCTCCATTCGCGCACCCGCGGATGTGGATACGGAGTTTTGCAAGCTTCCGATTGAGGACTTTGTCGCCGAAAAAGAGATGGAGTACGGGATCTATATCCGCATGTCTTCTTCCAAATATATCAAGATCGCGCATAAAGGGGGGAAACTCTCGGAGGATAAAATCAAAGCCTTCAAGGAAAAAGGCGTCAGTCATCTTTATATCCGGCAGGAGGATTTTTCAAAACTGGTGGGTTTTACGCTCCTGGTTTCCAAGGCCGTTTCCAGCAGCGGCCAGGTGGAGCAGGGAAAGAAAATGCGTTTCTTGCAGTACACCGGGGAGATGATCATGCAACAGGCCTATGTGGCCGGCACGGATGAAGCCCTCTTTAGAAACGCCAAGGATTTCCTCTCGACCAGTATGGATGTTCTCACCGAGGATGAAGAGACCTACACTCTTTTGCACCTTCTCAGCAATCATACGGACTATCTTTACGCCCACAGCCTGGGGGTGAGCATGTTCTCGGTCATGATTGCAAAGCAGTTGGGCTGGCAATCGCCACAGGCTCTATTTAAGCTCGCCTTTGCCGGTCTTTTCCATGATATCGGGAAAAAAGAGATTCCGATGGAAGTCCTCGAAAAACCGCGATCCACTTTGACCCAGCAGGAGCGGGCTTTGCTGGAGACCCATACCACCCGGGGGTTTGAGATCCTGCAGTCCCTTAAAACCGCCCCGACCGAGGTCATTCAAGTCGCTTATGAACACCATGAGGACGTTTTAGGCCAGGGGTTCCCCCAGGGCCTGCAAAAAATAAAAATCCATCCCTTTAGCCTGATCGTGGCGGTGGCCAATGTGTTTTGTGAATACACCATTCGCAGCCCCCACAATTCGCAACCCAAGGATGCCCCGGCGGCCCTGCAGGCCATGCGCACGTTTAAACTGGCGGGGCTGGACCCTCAGGCCTTTGGTGCTTTAACCAAGGTGGTCGGGGGAATGAAGGCGGCGGCCTAAGGCCCAAGGGCGGGTTTGACTGTGGGGTCCACTATGTTAAGTTTAGAGAGACAGATTCAAGGAGGATCTCACATGTTTCAATTTAAAAAAATCGCTCTTGTTGTTTTAGGTGTGGCTTTGCTGGGCATGACCGCTCACGCGGCGGATGAGAAGGGCCCCGGGCCCGGACTCTGCGCGAAGGACGTGGACACTCTTTGCGCCGGCGTGGAAAAGGGGCACGGGGGCGTGATGAAATGCCTTAAAGAAAATGAGGCGAAACTCTCCCCCGGCTGCAGTGACCACGTTAAAGAGATGAAAGAGGCCATGAAAGAGGTCCATGAGGCTTGCCACGAAGACCGGGAGAAGCTTTGCAAGGATGTAAAACCCGGTCACGGGCGCATTATCAAATGCATGAAGGACCACCAGGCGGAGTTGTCCGCGGCCTGCAAAAGTGAAATTGAAAAGAAAAAAGAACTTCGTAAAAAACGCTAATCTTTAAAACAAAGATCCAAAGCGTCCTGCGCGCTCGAGGCCACTTGGAACAGCTTCCCGGAGTCGGGATGCAAAAGACCTGTGGCCATGGCGTGCTCTATGAATTTCCCCAAATGAAAGTAGTACTGGTCCACGTCCAGGATGGCCACCGGCTTTTGGTGGTAGCCGATTTGTGACCACGTCAGAACTTCAAAAAGCTCTTCCAAGGTGCCATAGCCCCCGGGCAGGGCGATAAACGCGTCCGCCAGGGTGGCCATGGTGGCTTTGCGTTCGTGCATATCATTTACGATACGCAAATCTTGAAGCCCGCGGTGGCCTTGTTCCTGGGCCATGAGCTTTTCAGGAATGACCCCGATCACACGGCCGCCTTTTTCCAGGACCGCATCCGCCACAATGCCCATTAAGCCCACATGACCGCCGCCATAGACAAGTTCAAGGCCCCGGGCGGCCAGGGCGTGGCCTAATTCCCGCGCCTTCAATGCGAAGTTCGGGTTTAAACCAAGCTGGGCTCCACAATAGACACACACTCTTTTGATTTCCATGGACCGGGTCTTAACTTAACCCGCTGCAAAGTGCAAGGCCGGCGAGAAGGCGATTAGCGCCGGCGGATATTGGCGTGGGAGCGGACCAATTGCCGGACGAGGTTGTCATCGTCCTCGTCGTAAATATCGCCAATGAATTCTTCAATGATGTCCTCAATGGTGACGATGCCGCTGGGGTCCCCGGCACTGATGACGATGGCCATGTGTTTGCGCTGCCCTTGGAGCATCTTCAGGGCAGGAATGATGTCGGTGTTCTCCTCCAGGTACAAGGCCCCGCGCACGATGCTGAGCCAGTCCGTGAGCTGGGATTCCTTAAAAATATGAAACTCCTTGGAATTTAAAACTCCGACGATGCGGTTTTCTTTTTTCACCGGAAGCCGGGTGTGCCCGCTGTCGTTGATGACCTTGGCCACGTCCTGAATGGACATCTCGCTATTCAGCATGACGACCTCTCGGATCGGCACCATGATCTCTTTCAGGGTGAGGCGTCGCATGATCCCGAAAGACACCGCGTAGCCTGGTCGTTCCCCTTCGGCGGCGGTTTCAGCAGAAGGGGCGTGGGGGATGCGGAAAAGCCGCAGCAGAAAATTAGTGCTGTTTTCCAGGAGGTTCACAAGAGGGCTTAGAGCCTGATCTGAGGCCCTTAAAAAGGGGGTCATCCACAGCGCCACCCGGGAGGGGTTGCGAAGGGCGATGGCTTTCGGGAAAAGCTCGCCGAAAATCACGCTGGCAAGGGTCAGGGGTAAAACGACCAGGGCCAGGGCCAGGCTTTCCGCGCTTTCCACGGAGAGGGAGAACTTATTTTGGAAGTAGGGGGTGAGCTTCTCGGCCGCGCCCACGCCTCCCACGGCACTGGCGATGGCGCCGACCAGGGTGATGCCGATTTGAATGATGGAAAGGATGCGCTCGGGCCGGGACTTCATGGTCAGAAGGTGGCGCGCTTTTTTAGAGCCCCGGCGGGACAATTCGCGCAGATGCGCTCGCCCGCTGGAGACAAAAGCCATTTCCGTCGCGGACAAGACCGCGTTCAAAGCAAGGCAACTAAGGACAATCATGAAATTCAGCATATAAGAACCTTCCACTTTCTTTCTTAGCATTGTCAGGTCCCAGGCTTCAACGTTGCTCACCATGGCGGGTCATTGAATTTTGATGACAAGGTTTCGGGGCATTGTTAGCTGTTTCCGGGAACGCAAATATAAGTCGGAGATATGGTCCGATGTTTCTACCCGCTACCACTATAATAGCGGACTATTTGGAGGGGAATTTGTTCAAGTCGTTGGTTATCTCAACTGTTCTGGTCTTTTCGTCTATCACCACCACATTTGCCTATTCGCAGTCGGGGACCTTCCCCAAAGGGCCGGATGCGGTTTTAACTCCCGGGGCTCTCTGCGATCACGCCGACAGCCTTCGCTATCCAGAGAAAATCGCCTATTGCGAGCGGGATGTGTCCTCGAATTTAAAAAAAGAAATTTTTGTGCGTTATGATCAGATTGGTTATCGCACCCAGGAAATGAAGCGCATGGCTTTTAAAATTGACCACTTCATTCCTCTTTGCATGGGGGGAGGCAACGACGAGAAAAACCTCTGGCCCCAGCACGAGAGCATCTATCAAATCACAGACCCCTTGGAGCCGCTTTTGTGTGAGAAAATGGCGGAAGGGCGTCTTTCCCAAAAGAAAGCCATCGAGTACATTATCGAGGCAAAAAACAATCTTGACCAAGTGGGTCGTATCATGAAGGAAGTCCAGAAACTGTAATTTCTGGCAAGTCCGATCCGTTCAGATTCAGCTTTCTTTTCATGACTCCAGTGAATATGATGGAATGAACTATTTCATCTTCGGTGGAGTCTTTCATGGCTGATAAAACTCTTCGTCCCGTCTATGTCGCGGGTGCCGCGCGAATTCCTTTCGCCAAATCCGGCACCCAGTATCGTGATGTCACTACTTATGAGCTCATGTCGGCGAGCTTAAAGCACCTTGTGCAGCGATACAAACTTCAGGGCAAGGTCCTGGGGGACGTGGCCTTGGGGGCGGTGATGAATAGCTCTTTGGAATGGACCGTGGCCCGGGAAGTGGTGCTGGGAAGCGAACTTCATCCTTATACTCCGGCCTATTTTGTCCAAAGAGCGTGCGGGACCTCCCTGGATGCCTCCTTGCAAATCGCCTTAAAAATTGCCGCCGGGCAGATGGACACGGGGATTGCCGGGGGCTTTGATACCAATAGTGATGTGCCAGTGCTTTTTCCCCGTTCTTTCTCGCGGAAAATGCTCCGTTTGCGGGACGCTAAGACTTTGGGTGCAAGGCTCGGAGAGGCTCTTCACTTGGGATTAAAAGATTTGCGGCCGCTGTTTCCCACGGTGCAGGAACCTCGGACGGGGCTTTCCATGGGGGAGCATTGTGAGTTGATGGTCAAAGAGTGGCAGATCTCGCGGGAAGCCCAGGATGAACTTGCCTACTTGAGCCATCAGAATCTGGCCCGCGCTTACGAAGAGGGCTTTCTGAAAGATCTGGTTTTTGAATTTAAAGGTCTGTCGATGGACGGCCTTGTCCGTAAGGACACAAGCCTTGAGAAATTGGCGAAGCTAAAACCCGCCTTTGATAAAAGCCCCGCTGGGACCCTCACCGCCGGGAACAGCACTCCCATGACGGACGGCTCGTCCGTGGCCCTGTTTTGTTCCGAGGAGGGGCTGCGGGAACTGGGGGCGGAACCCTGGGCCCGCTTTGTGGATGCACAGGTGGCAGCGGTGGATTTTGTCCACGGTGATGGTCTTTTGATGGCTCCCACCCGTGCGGTGCCAAAACTTTTAGCACGAAATGGCTTAAAACTTCAGGACTTTGATTATTACGAAATCCACGAGGCTTTTGCCGGCCAGGTGCTTTGCACCCTGAAAGCTTGGGAGTCCGAGGAGTATTGCAAGAAGCGCTTGGGGCTCTCTCAGGCTCTGGGATCCATTGACCGTAAAAAACTCAATATCAAAGGGAGCAGTCTTGCCACAGGCCACCCCTTTGCCGCCACCGGCACTCGCATTGTCGGCACCCTCGGCAAAATGCTTCGCGGCACGAAAGGGCAGCGGGGGCTGATCTCGATTTGCACGGCCGGGGGAATGGGCGTCACCGCGATTCTTGAATCCGTTTAGTGCAAGGTGGAGATCTCCTCAATCTTGCGGCGCAGCCGTCTTTTGATAGACTCAATGTCCTCATCCGGGTGATCGTGCCAGAGGTATTCATCCCGGAGTCTGGCGATCTCCCGGGCTTGGAGTTCATTGAGGGTGGGGCAGGTCTCCACCAAGCGCCGCAAGTGCGCATCCATCTCTCTTTTGAAATCGCCGTACTCCGTGTCCTTAAACTCATCAATGGATTGCACGAACTCCGTCCAGGGGTTGGGCATAGGCCGATCTCCTTCTCACGCCTATCAAATCACAAGGAAGGTTGACGAAGGTGACGAAGCCTTGTAATTTTCTTCTTACATTCAGGGAGTAGTCGGTTCCGTAAACAGATGTTTGCGGAAATGACAGGTCGACATACTGAGAGTTCTCTCTCCGGCCTGCCAGCGCTCATTCAGAGCCGTCGACGAGACTGACCAAACGAAATAGGAAGCCGTGGGAATAAGCTCTGCGTTTTCTGTGTCGTGGGGTCTGTCTTGTCCTGCAAGAGATCCCGCTTCCAGTCACGCAGAAAAACAAAAAAACAAACATGAAAGTGAGTATCGCGTGATTGAAAACCTTGAGTCCATAAGCAGTTCGTTTCTTCTTGTTGCCGTGAGTGAGATGGGAGATAAAACCCAGCTTCTCGCATTTTCCCTGGCCGCCAAATACAAAAGACCCTGGCCGATCATGGCGGGGATTTTTGTCGCCACCCTCCTCAACCATGGCTTGGCTTCCTGGGGCGGGCAGTGGGTGGCAAAGGCTTTGACCCCCTCGGTTCTGGCCCTGCTTTTGGGAGGGATCTTCCTTGCTTTTGGTTTGTGGACCTTAAAACCCGACACTGCCGATGAGGTGGAAGAGAGCTCGCGATTCGGGCCCTTTCTGACGACGACCTTTTTGTTTTTTATGGCGGAAATGGGCGATAAAACCCAGCTTGCGACGGTGGCTCTGGGGGCTCAGTTTCAAAATGCCTGGCTGGTCACGGTGGGCACGACCCTGGGGATGATGCTCACAGATGGCTTGGCGGTGGTGGCCGGGGATCGAATTTCCCACAAGATAAACATGAAGTACATGCGCTGGACGGCGGCGGGACTGTTTTTTGTTTTTGCTTTGACCAGCTTCTGGGAAGGCTTCCAGAAGCTGGCTTAAAAAAGAACGCGTTAGACCTGGTGGTGTTTTTTCTTTTTCTTTTTGCTGGCACTTTTTTTGGATTTCTTGCCATGGCGTTTCGCTTTTTTGTGGCCTTTTTTGCCCTTCTTGGCGGATTTCTTGGACTTCTTTTTGGGCGCGGGGTTGTTGCTTTCGCCCAACTCTGCGGCGGCGGGATTCGGAGTGGCGGCCACCTCTGGAGGCGTCATAGGAACTTCAGGAGCCGCAGGAGCTTCCGAAAGCGGGGCGGGGGCATTGATGTCAGGAGGGGACTCCTGGGCATCGGCGAATAAGGGTACGGCCAAAGCGACCGCAAGAAGATACTTTCCAAAAATACCTGCAAACTTCATGAGTCATTTACCTCCAAGGGGGTTGTGTGTTTAGCATATGCACAAAGATTCCCAAAGTCTCGTAATTATTTTAAATCTGAGATCTCAGTCGCGGAGGCCTCAGATGGCGGTAACGAAAGTGTATGAATACGCAGCTTGCAGCACTTGTAAGAAAGCTTTGAAGTTCTTAAAAACAAACAAAATCCCCCACGTGGCAATTCCCATCGCGGAGCAACCACCGACAAAGGTCGAGTTGCGAAAAATGCTGGAGTTTTTAAAGGCGGACGGGGGAAGTTTGAAAAAGCTTTTTAATACCTCCGGTGTCCTCTACAAGGAGATGAATCTCTCGCAAAAACTTCCCGGCCTCAGCGAAGAAGAGGCCTTGGATCTTTTGGCCCGAAATGGGAAGTTGATCAAACGCCCTTTTGTTTTGGGCGATGATTTTGGCCTCCTCGGATTCCAAGAAAATCAATGGATTCAGCGCTTTTTGTAACTGCTTTATGACATAGGGACTTGACCTATTCACGATTGGACACATCTTTACCGAAGAAGGATGCTTAAGGAAGCGATCTTTCCATAGGAGTAAAATATGTCCATACCTACAGGCTTTCTTCCGGTGCTGCCTTTGAAGAACGCTGTTATCTACCCTGGAGTAGGACAGGCGCTCAGGATCGGCCGTGAGAAAAGTATTTTGGCTTTGAATAAAGCCCACGAAAATCAGTCGTGGATATTAGCTGTTGCACAAAAGTCTCCGGATCATGGCCAATCATTGGCTGTGGAAGATCTTTGTGTCGTCGGCACGCTTTGTAAAGTTGAGTCCATCCGCGGTACCGGAGAAATGGGCTTCCAGGCCATTTTGCGCGGACATCAACGGATGAAAATCACTGAAATAATCTTAAAGGATCAATACTTTCAGGCCCGGGCGGAGCCTCTGGAGGACATCGTCGAAATCGATGAACCGACCAAGGCGGCGCTTTTAGAGAGTCTGAAAACCCAGTCCCGTCAGATCCTGCGTTATATTCCAAGCAACACCGATCAGCTGGATGAGATGATCGAAAACGTCAATGACCTGGGCTTCTTGTCGCATCTTTGTTCCGCTCACATCGATGTGTCCATGCGGGAAAAACAGGAACTCTTAGAGACCGTGAATCTGAAAGACCGCGTGATGGCGCTCTTGGTTTACATGCAGAACTTCAAAGAGAACCTGCAGGTGCAGGCGGAAATCCGCAGCAAGGTCAGCTCCAAACTGGGACAGACCCAGCGTGAGCACATTCTGCGCGAGCAATTGAAAACCATCCGCGAGGAGTTGGGGGAAGAAGATCAGGGCGGCGGCGCCAATACGGACAAATACGCCCAGCGCATCGAGGAAGCCGGGATGACCGAGGAGGCGAAAAAAGTCGCCACTCAGGAGTTGCAGCGCTTAAAAAGCATCTCGCCCCAGTCTCCGGAATACCAGATCATCAGCAACTATCTGGATCTGCTGACCTCCCTTCCATGGAGCAAGGCCGCCCATGAGGGCGAAATTGATCTGGAAAAGGCGCGAAGGATCCTGGATGAGGATCACTACGGCTTAAGCAAAATCAAAAAAAGAATTTTGCAGTACTTGGCGGTGATGAAACTTAAAAACAATAACAAAGGCAATATCCTCCTCTTTGTCGGCCCTCCGGGAGTCGGTAAGACGTCCCTTGGGCAGAGCATTGCCCGGGCTCTGGGACGTCAGTACGTGCGGGTGTCTTTGGGGGGCGTGCGCGATGAGGCCGAGGTCCGGGGGCACCGCCGCACCTATGTGGGCGCATTGCCGGGGCGGATTATCAGTAGCATGAAAAAGGCCGGGGAAAACAACCCCGTCTTCGTTCTCGACGAAGTCGATAAGCTGGGACGCGGCTTTCAGGGCGATCCCGGGGCGGCGCTGTTAGAGGTGTTGGATCCGGAACAGAACAACCATTTCAACGATCACTACCTGGAAGTGGGTTATGACCTGTCCAATGTCTTTTTCATTGCCACCGCCAATAGTCTTGAAGGAATTCCCGGCCCTTTGATGGACCGATTGGAAGTGATCGAAGTGAGCGGTTACACGACCGAGGAGAAATTCCATATCGCCAAGAGCCATCTTCTGGCGAAACAGTTTGCCGAACACGGGATCAAGACCGGGCAACTGGAAGTCACCGACGCGGCTTTGCACCATGTGATCAGCCACTACACCCGTGAGGCCGGGGTTCGTGAACTGCAACGCAAGATTGCGGCCTTGTGCCGGGCCGCCGCTGAAAAAGTGATCAGCAGCGCCGATGCGACGGTGACCATCGACATGAAGGATCTTGAAGAAATCCTCGGGCCGGAGCGCTACACCTCCGAGGTGGCGGAGAACGCCGCCGCCGCGGGCGTGGTCACGGGTCTGGCATGGACCCCGGTGGGCGGGGACATTCTGTTCATTGAAAGCACCCGGATGCCGGGCAATGGGCATTTGATGATCACCGGCCAACTGGGGGATGTGATGAAGGAATCCGCGCAGATCGCCTTGAGTTTGTTGCGGGCGCGCTTGCCTTTGATCAACCCCTTGGTGGATTTCAGCAAGCAGGACATCCATATCCACGTGCCGGCCGGGGCGATCCCCAAAGACGGCCCTTCTGCGGGCGTGACCTTGCTGACGAGCCTGGCCTCCCTTTTTTCGCAGAGAAAAGTGGATCCGAAGCTCGCCATGACAGGGGAAATCACCCTGCGCGGGTCGGTGATGCCGGTGGGTGGGATCAAAGAAAAAGTCCTGGCTGCCCATCGCGCGGGGATTGAAAGAATCCTGCTCTCGAAGAGGAATGAAAAGGACCTGGTCGAAGTCCCCCCGGAAATCCGCAAGGACATCCGCTTCACCTTTGTCGAGAATGTGAATGAAGTTTTAAAAGCCGCCCTCGAGCTGGATGTGGATCTGACAAGTTCGCTCTACCTCCAGCCCGCGGCTTTGATGCAGCCCCCGCAACACGGAGGGGCGCAGTAAAATAACCAGGGGTTACTTCAGGAGATCCGCTTTTAATTTTGCCACGCCTTCATCACTGGATAGGCCGAGCCAAATGGAGAAGATCTCCCGGAGAAATCCCGGACCTCCCGATATCGTGGTGGCTTTGAGGTTTGAATCTTCATAGACGATGACTTCAGAGCCATCGCTTTTTTTATGCCCGAAAACCGTCAAAGTGGAGTTTTTCTTGGCTTCGCCGCCGTTTTTCACGGCGTCTAAAAATTTCTGTACCTCGGGTTTTTTTAAATCCACATGATTGGCCTCCAGCGCTTCGATGAAGGAGGATTGAACCTTGCCCGCATCCACGTCCCGCAGGAAGTGAAGCTGCAGGGCTGCCGGGGAAGCCTCAGGGAGGGAGTTTAAGGCCTCCGAGGGGGATTTTTTAAACTTCGCCAAATCCGCGACGTAAAGAGCGCCCACGTACACGCGCACCGGAACCAGCAAAACTTTTTTGCTGCGAAGACCGGCCCCCACGGGCAAAAGCGTTTTTCCGTCCGCCGTGCTCAGGGAGGCGGGAAGAGAGACGCCCTCGAGTTTTTGGGTTCCCGCTTGGGCTTTTAAAATCTGCGCGAAGGCGGAGGAAGGGGAGAGAAAATAAAGAATGAGGGCTAAAAACGGGATATTTCGCAAAGCGGCCGTCATCGTCGGGACCTCCTGTGGTTGGGGCTGGTATAAAAACTATTCCGGGTTTGCAGGAGCTTGTCAAGACGGGGCTTTTTCGTAAAAAACCGGGGCCTTGGCGTTGCTTAACTAAAATGGACCTGTTACTTCTTGGGGGCTGAAATAACAGAGGAGTTTTCGATGCCCTTCAATCCTGAACTTTGGAATGAAATTAAAGACTTTAAATTTACGGACCTGACCTATCATCGCGCCAAAGACCAGGGAACGGTTCGCATCGCCATCAATCGGCCCGAAGTGCGCAATGCCTTTCGGCCCCAGACGGTGGATGAACTCTATGTGGCACTCGATCACGCCCGCACCACTCCCGACGTGGGCGTGGTGCTTCTGACCGGCAACGGCCCTTCGCCGAAAGACGGAGGCTGGGCTTTTTGTTCCGGCGGCGATCAGCGCATTCGCGGACGGGATGGTTATAAATATGAAAACTCGGAGAGCCCCGCGCGGAATAAAATGGATCTGGCGCGCTTAGGACGCCTGCATATCTTGGAGGTGCAGCGTTTGATCCGCTTTATGCCGAAGGTGGTGATGGCCGTGGTTCCGGGGTGGGCCGTGGGGGGAGGGCACTCCCTGCACGTGGTCTGTGACCTCACCTTGGCAAGTCAGGAACATGCGGTATTCAAACAAACAGACCCCGACGTCGCAAGCTTTGACAGCGGGTACGGCTCCGCTTACCTGGCCCGCATGGTCGGGCAGAAAAGGGCCCGGGAGATTTTCTTCCTCGGCCGCAACTACTCGGCGCAAGAGGCCTTTGACATGGGAATGGTGAACGCGGTGGTGCCTCACGCGGAACTTGAAACCGTGGCTTTGGAGTGGGCGCGGGAAATGAATTCCAAAAGCCCCACGGCCATGCGCATGTTAAAGTATGGCTTTAATATGATTGATGATGGTTTGGTGGGACAGCAGCTTTTTGCCGGTGAGGCCACCCGCTTGGCATATGGCACGGAAGAAGCGCAAGAGGGACGGGATTCCTTTTTGGAAAAACGCCCCCGGGATTTTTCTAAATTCCCCTGGCACTATTAATTTCGTTTCAAAGTCACAGGAAAGGGGCTTTCCGACGACATCTCCTTTGTAAATTGGCCGCACCGAACAAAGGAGAATCCTATGCAACATCCTCGCTCCACCACCGAGGAAACGGCGAAAGCCAAGGGCCCCCACTATCACGGGGAACATGAGAGCGGCCGGGGCATTCCCGGCTACACTTATGGCACCAGCGACGTCGCGCCGAGCCCCTTGAGCCTGCACGAATTGGACCTGCTCAAAGAGACCGTGCTTTGGACGGACGAAGACACCAAGTACATGCGCATGTCGCGGGAGGTTCTGGAAGAGCAGACCGATGATATTTTGGATGTCTGGTTCAGCTTTATGAAAGTGACCCCGCAGCTTGCGGCTTTTTTTAGCTATGGCATGGACCACAATGTGAATAAGGACTATATGGAGGCCGTCCGCCTCCGCTTCAAGCAGTGGATTCTGGATACGGCGGAGGCCAACTACGATCAGGATTGGCTGAACTACCAGTATGAAATCGCCCTTCGCCATCATCGCGCCAAGAAGAATCTGACGGATCAGGCGAACTCCGTGCCCATTGTCAATCTTCGCTATATCATTGCCATGATCTATCCCCTGACCGCCACTCTGAAACCTTTTCTCGCGAAAAGACACGAACATGACGCCGAGGAAGTGGAGTGCATGTATCATGCGTGGCTCAAGTCGGTGCTCCTGCAGGTCTGCCTCTGGTGCCAGCCTTATGTGAAAGAAGGAGATTTTTAGATGAAGGCCTTGGTGATTGATGCTCCTGCAACCCGGGAGCTGATGCACTTTGCGGAGATGGAAAAGCCCGTTCCCAAAAGCGGGGAAATCCTGATCCGGATTCACGCCGTGGGCCTGAACCCCGTGGATTACAAGACCGCGGATTGGGGCCACATCGCTTGGACTTACCCGCATATTCTGGGTGTGGACGGGGCGGGCGTGGTGGAGGCCCTCGGAGCGGAGGTCACGCACTTTAATATCGGTGACCGGGTTTACGGGCTCTTTGATCTGGCCCGGCAGGGCACCTTTGCCGAGTACGCCGTGACTCCGGCTCACACCATGGCCTTGATGCCCGAGAAGAGTTCCTTTGAAGAGGCCGCGGCCATTCCCTGCGCGGGATGGACGGCATATCAAGCTCTTCACCGCAAATTGCATCTGTCTCCTGGGCAGAAAATCCTGATCCATGCCGGCTCAGGGGGTGTGGGCAGCTTTGCGATCCAGCTTGCCAAACGCCAGGGCCTGCGGATCTATACGACCTGCTCCCGCGAAAACGCGCCCTATGTGCGCGATCTCGGGGCTGAGCAAGTGATTGATTACCGCACGGACAATGTTTTTTTGCGTGTGATGGATTTCACCGAGGGAAAAGGCGTGCATGCGCTGCTAGACACGATCGGCGGCCCCCTTATCAATGACAACTTCAAACTGCTCACGTTTTCCGGATCCTATGTGGGGCTTGTCGATGTACCGGATACGGCCACCGCTCCGATGTTTGAAAAAGCGCTTTCAGTCCATATGCAATTTCTGGGCGGCGCCTACACCATGGGGAGTCTTGAAGACCAGAAGGACCTGGCCGTCATGGGAGCTGAAATGGCGCAGCTGATTGAAGAGAAAAAAATCGCCTCCACCGTGAGTGAAATCCTGCCTTTTGAAAAGATCCCCGAGGGCCTGGAGCGGCTTGCCACCCATCGGGTCCGTGGCAAACTTGTCGCGCGCATCACTTAAAGATTTTCCCCCTCCTCCTTCTTCTTGACACTTCCAAAAATAGATCCCAGCTTAAAGGGCAGGGAGGTTTATGGAAAACCCTCAATCCCGAACTTTTGTTCTTCGCGAGACCTTATTATCCCAACGCCCGGATCCTCTGGCCGCGGTGGCGATGGCTTTAGCCTCCTTCGCGGTGACGGTCCTGAGTCTGCTGGCGTGGAATGATGTGATCGGCGCTGCCACCTGGATGCCGGCCTCGCGGGGGGCTGTGTGGGGCGGGCAGGAGTACTGGCGCGCCTGGACCACGCTTTTGGTGCATGGAGACGCCAAGCACCTTCTGAGCAATATTTTTTTATTTTTTATCCTCGGCACTTTTTTAAGCGGGTATTTCGGAATCAGCCTGGTTTTGGGTGCGGCTTTTTTTGCGGGCGGGGTGGTGAATCTCGTGGTTCTTGCCGGCATGCCCCTCCAGACCCAACTCATCGGTTTATCCGGAGTGGTGTTTTGGATGGGCGGGGCCTGGCTGGCTTTGTATTGTTTTATTGACCGTAAAAGAAGCCGGACCCAGAGGGGGATACGGGCTTTGGGGGTGGCCTTGGCGCTTTTTATGCCGGCAGAGGCCTTTGACCCCTCGGTCAGTTACCGCAGCCACCTTGTCGGGTTTCTTCTCGGTGTGGCGGCGGGGATTTTATACTTTGCGGTCTTCAAAAAATCCGTGCGCGCGGCGGAGGTGTGGGAAGCGGTGCCCGAGGAGGATGAGACCTCTGCCACGACACCGGAGTCCCTTTAAACCGGAGAGCTGCTTATTGCAGCTTCGCCAACTGGGAGCGCAGACGCTGCCCTTGCTGAACGAGTTTGGTGCGTTTGTTTTTTAAAGAATCTTTTTTCTTCTTTTCTTGCGCGATCATTTTTTTAACCTGAGCAATGCGGCTTTTCAGCTTCTGGTTGTCACGCTCGATTTCCCGGAGGCTTTTTTGCGTTTCACGGGTTTTTTCCTTAGACTGGGCCAGTTGTTGCTCCGTGAGTTCCACCTGTGCTTTGACCTGGGAGTGAGCGTGTTCCGCTTTTCTCTTGTCATTGTCAGCCTTTTTCATGCGACGTTGAGCTTCGGCCTGTTCGGTCTTTCTCAGGGCCAGACGTTTTGCCGCCAGCTCCGCTTTGACCCGGGCTTTTTCGGCGCCTTTGGCCAGACTGCGGGATTGGCGCTCAAGATCCTTGATTTCGCCGTTCAGTTTGTCGATTTCCGCCACGGTTTGTTTTTCAACGGCCTGGTATTCCTCGTTGTCGTAGCTCATGACTTCGGTTTCCAGGGCGAGGGACGCTTTTTCCTGATTTAAGCTAGTCACGGTGGTGTCCAGTTCCGCGGACAAGGCCTCACTGCTTTCCATACTCCAGGCACTCAAGCCAAACAGCAGGATTCCCATTGTCATCAAAGATGCCTTTAGACGTTTGCGCATAATAAAACCTCCGGGGTTACGTTCATCCACCCGAAGCCAAGCAAACTCCGGGCCCGCAGCCAAAGGCCCCTAGGATGCGTTTCGCTCTCTGGGCTCTGAACTTCTTTCCAAAAACCGCCTATTTTCGTGACGTGAACCCGAGGTGCCCGCCTGGGCCTTGGACTGGCGGGGGGAAGTCTAAATCAACCCATTGAAGCTGACGAAAAAGTTCTTCATCCGGCAAAGGGCGCTGGGCTAGTATTTGTCTATGACTTGGACACTGCTTTTTGCCTTGTTCTTCCTGGCCGGCGTGGGCCTGATCCTGTACCGGCCCCTGGCTCGAGCCACAGCCATTCCGATCTATTGGGAAATCGGTGTGGGGGCCTTATTGGTGGTGAGCTTTGCTGTTCATCTGAGTGCCACCTATGTCCAGCCCGCCCTGATGGAAGAAGAAATCGCTAAACGCCCCTGTGGTTTCAGCAGTCCCCAGGGGCGCTGTTATCATTTGCAGACCGCCGTCTGTGAAACCGCCTGGAAGGGGGCCGAGGAGCAATGCCGCGCCGAGATCCGGGGGCTTCTTAAAGAGCGACCCTCCGCGCTGGTGGGACCTATTCTGAATCGCTGCCGTGCTCAGAAAATGGATCAAGTCCTTCATTACAACCGGGCCAATACCGAGACAGGCTATTGCAAAGCTTATTTTGATTTCATTGACCGGCGAAATTAGCCGGCCTCTTCCTGAAGGCTTTGTTTATCAGCAAAAAGTTCCTTGCTTGAAATTCTTTCTGCCTGGACGGAGAATCGTCTTTGGGGGATGCGATGCCAAAGACTTGGGCTCTTCCCATTTTGGCAATTCTACTGGTGCTGGTGGCGCTCTGGAATTTCCTGTCTCCCGCAGAGACCGAGGAGGTTTCGAGCTCTCCTACGGGATCGTCTTTTGCCACCGAGGAGAGCCCCCCGCCACCACCACGGACGCCCGTGCGGACCACCCCTCTGATGACGCCGGCGTTAACGCCCGCGGCCCCCGCAAGAACGCCGGGGGTTGAGTCCCAGGACCTTTCCGAACTCCGGCAAAGGCTTATCACGGAACGCCAGAAGCTGGAAACCCGCACCCAGGCTTTGCAGAAGCTCAAAGTCCAGCAACAGAGCCTCGGAGACCCCCAAGCCTACCGCTCGCAAATTGAGAGGCGGGATCTGGAGATTCAAAACCTGGAGCAAGTCCTGGCTGAGTACCGCGCGGCGGAGGAGGACTTAAGCCGCACGGCGGGCCAGGCGCTGCAAAACCAAGAAGGAGCGGCGCGGGTGGCCCGGGACCAAGTGGAGATGCAAATCCAGCAAAATGAGGACCGGCAGCGCCAGCTGAAGGCGGACCTGAACTATTTGCAGAACATATCCGTGGGGCGGGACGTGAGTCAGGTGCGCGCGGAGAGTGAGCAGCTTCAGAAGCAGATTTCGGATTTGGAAACGGAACTCAATGCGCTCCGTGCGCAGAGGGTGAATATTTCCGCGGGGGTTTTAGGAAACTCGCAAGAGGTGCAGGTGCGGACGGAGCAGGCGAGAAATGACCTCCGGGCGGCAGCGGCGCAGGCTCAGGAGCAGATCTTTTTCCTGCGCTCACAGATGGATCAGCTGCGCGAAGGGCAGTACCGCGCCCAAGCCCAGGGCGCCTTTCTGCAATCGCGGATTGCCCAGGAGGAGGAGGCCCTGCAAGCTCAGCAGCAGCAAGTGGAGGAGTTGCAGCGGCAAATCCGAAGCCGGGAGTGAGGGGCCCTAGGGCATGTACAATTGACTGACCCGGCAGTGTTTGCTGGTCTTGTGGCGATAGCAATAGGGGCTGACCAGATTCTCATTCTGCCAGATTCCCAGACGTTTATTCTTGGCCGTTTGCACATCGGGCGCATACTCGCCCTTGGAATACTTGAGGGACTCAAAGGCCCAGCCATTCAAAATGATCTCCCGGTTGATGTTACGGCCCTCTAAAAACACCACGCAGGTGAGGCGGTCAAAGGAGGTGCCCTCGCACTCCAGATCCACCGTCCGGCCCTTCAGTTTGGACTCGGTGAAGTTTTTGGCGTCTTTGCCGTTTTGTTGGGAAAGTTCCGGAGTGTCGATGCCGGCAAAGCGGATTTTCAGACTTTTGTTTTTGACCAACACGCGGCAGGTGTCACCATCGTGACAGCTTTGCACGGTGCCGGTGAGTTTCTGGATTTTATTTTTCTTCCTTTTGGCCGCTTCCGCGCCGGAGGTTCCCAAAGAAAGCAAAAGAGCCAACGTCAGCAGTGGTTTTAGCATAGACTTAAAGTGTTTCCTCAATCGCTCAGGGAATCAAGAGTCAATTAAAGAAAAGGCGGCTTCTTCAAGGCTTTTTCCAAGGCAAAGGCGCAGTTGATCAAACCCACGTGACTGTACGTCTGGGGGAAGTTCCCCCACTGGCTTCCTGTAGTCACATCAAAGTCCTCACTCATCAGCCCCAGATGGTTCTGCGCTTGGGTGAGGTTTTCAAAAAGGTGCAGCGCCTTTTCCGTCTGCCCGAGGGTCACCAGGGCTTCGATATGCCAGAAGCTGCACACCAAAAAGGCGGACTTTTGCGCCCCGAAATCATCGTGATGGCGGTAACGCACCAAGAACCCCGGGGAAATCTCCAATTCCTTTTCTATGGCCTGCAGATGATCCAGGGCCCTTTGCGGGTCTTGGCTCTGCAGGTAACCCATGCTGATCATCTGCAACATGCTGGCGTCGAGCTCTTTGCTGCCGACGGACTGGGCGTAGGCTTTTTTCTCCGGAAGATAGGCGCTTTCCAGAAGACGGGCCGCGTGAATATGACATTTCTCAGCCCGGCGAACCAGATCATCTTCTGCCATCCGCAAGGCGATTTTCCGAACCGCCGCACTTCCGGCCCAGTGGAATAACAAGGTGTAGGAATGAACCGACTTTGTGCCCCGGAACTCCCACACCCCATTGTCAGGAATTTCCATGGTTCGTTCGATATACGTCAGGATGCTTTTTAAAAGCCGGCTCGACGGCGGTGAGGTGTAGATCAAGCGCTCATCCGTGTAGAGGCTGAAAAGCGCCAGCAGGACTTGTCCATAAGCATCGTGCTGAATCTGCTGCGCGGCCTGGTTGCCAATGCGCACGGGTTGGTTGTCCAGATATCCCTGCAAGGGCAAAATATGTTCTGTCATTTCCGGGGACCCGTCGATGCGGTAAACCGGTTGGAGATTCAGAAGATTTTCCAGATTCAGGTTTTCGATAAAGTGGGCGTACTTCTGCATCTCGGAAAAATGACTGAGGGAGTTTAACGCCGACAAAGTATAATAAGTGTCGCGCAACCAGCAATAACGGTAGTCCCAATTGCGCCCTTTGCCGGGAATCTCCGGCAAACTCGTGGTGCAGGCGGCGATAATGGCCCCGGTGTCTTCATACTGGTGCAGCTTCAGGACCAAGGCGGAGCGGATGACATCTTTTTGAAAAATCCGCGGCAGCGAACACCGTTCCACCCAGTTGGTCCAATACTTGTTGGTGCGCGCAAGGAAGTCCTCAAAGGTGGACTGAAGAGGCCCTTCCAAGGGAACCCCCCAGGTCAGCACCAGGTAAAGATCCTCCACGAGGCTAAACTCTTTTTCTTCGTAAATATAAGTTAAAGAAGCATTGGTGGTTAAACGCACGGTCTGCTCAAGCCCCTCATAGCGGATGTGATTGCTGCCAAACAAAGCTTGCGGATGGATCCGGCCATAATCCCCGACGGGACGGCATGTGACGAAAATGCGAGGACTTCCGGAAATTTTTTTAACTTTGCGGAACAACATCAGAGGCTTATGATAGCGTTCAAAGAGTTGAAAGCGAGGCGCGAAATCGGTGAGTTCAAAGACTCCATCGGTGGATTCAAACCGGGTGCAGAGAATATTGCTGTTAGGAAGATAGCTCTGGGTTGAGGTGAAGTGGGCGTTGGCGGGGCGAATGCTAAACTCTCCACCGTTTTTTTCATCCAACAAAGATCCAAAGATAAAACTGGAATCAAAACGAGGCCAGCACAGCCAGGAGACATTCCCGTCCGTGTTAATCAACGCCGAGTAAGCGCAGTTGCCAATCAAACCCATGGGGTATTTATGGGAAGGAGAGCCCGAAGTCTTTTTTGCACTCATTGAAGTCATATCACTCCCTAGAACCTGAATAAGGATGATTCTATGCCGACAGAAGCAAAAAGAATATTTGTAAGTAACAGATTGCCATTTAGCATAAACATGAAGACGGGGGACCTTCAACGGGGCAGCGGGGGCTTGGTCTCGGCCCTTCTGGGAGTGAGTCTGAAACGTCCTTTTTTCTGGATGGGATTTGAAACCAATGAGAAAATGGCGCGCCTTCTTAAGCGCCACGCCCCCGAAATCACCCCCCAGCTTCAGTGTCAACCGGTCCTCCTCCGCCGGGAAACTTATGAAGCCTACTATGATGGGTTCTGTAATGACACCCTTTGGCCTTTGTTTCACTATGAAGGGCACCTCTCCGTTTTTAACCGCGACCAGTGGGAGGCCTATCGCGAAGCCAACCGGGTCATGGCGGCGGAGATTGCAAAGATTGCCACCGATAATGACACCGTGTGGATCCATGACTTTCATTTTTTATTGCTGCCGCAGTTTTTGCGGGAACATCTGCCGCAAGTCAAAATCGGTTTTTTTCTGCATATTCCTTTCCCCAGCGCGGAGGTCTTCCGCCAGTTGCCAGTCCGGGAGGAGATCCTGCAGGCCATGTCCCACTGTGATTTGATTGGCTTCCATGAGCATTCGTATTTGCGGCAATTTATCGTCGCGCTCAAAGCCCTTCTGGGCATTGACTCCAGCTTGTTCCGTGCCGAGGTGGGAAACCACACTCTCCATTTGGGCGTTTACCCGATCAGCATCGACAGCGAGACTCTGATGCGAAAGTCCCGCTCCGATGAAGTGAAGGCCCAGTCGGAGCAGTACCGGGAAAAAAGCCCCTTGCCCTATATGGTCCTGGGAGTGGACCGACTGGATTACACCAAGGGCCTTGAACTGAAGCTGATGGGATTTCAACGCGCGCTCAGGAAATATCCTGAGTTGATTGGCAAGATGGGGCTTTTGCAAGTGGCAGTACCCACCCGCCAGAAAACGCCGCAGTACGCGAAGATCAAGAAGGATCTGGATCAGCTGGTCGGCAGTATCAATGGGGAATTCGGCCAGCCCCACTATATGCCCGTGCACTATATCTTCAACTCCGTGAATGAAATCCAATTGCTGGCCCTTTACCGCAACGCCCAGGCCGCTTTGATCACAAGCAAACGCGACGGAATGAACCTGGTGTCCATGGAATATGTGATGGCTCAGGATCTGGAAAATCCCGGCGTTCTGATTCTCAGTGAATTTGCCGGGGCCTCGTCCTTCTTGAGTGAGGCGATCATTGTCAACCCCTGGGATGCGGACGCCGTGGCGGATGCCCTTTACCGGGCCTTCACCATGACCTTTGATGAACGCCAGGAACGGCTGGCGACGCTGCAGAGGATCCTCTCGCGTTATTCGTCCACGAAGTGGGCTGAAGGGTTTTTACACGATTTGGAGGAAGTGGAAAAAACAAGCCCGGAGGGGGCTCTTTTTCTGCCCCCGCGAAGGCTGGAGTGGCCGGCCCATTTTGTCCGGGTCTTGAAACGCCAGACGAAACTCCGGCTGGTGGTCGATTACGATGGAACTTTGGTGGCTCTGGCGCGACGACCGGAATTTGCGGTCCTTTTGGAGGACATGAGGCAAGCCCTGACTGAGCTCTGCGAAAAAATAGAAGTTTATGTTCTGAGCGGGCGATCACGGGAGTTCTTGGATAGCCAGTTTCCAAACCGTTTGGTGTTTCTGGCGGCGGAACATGGGGCCTTCTTTAAGCCCCCACGCGGGGAGTGGCATTCGCAAGTCACCTCCGACATTCAGGCCTGGTACCCCCAGGTTGAGAAGGTCATGCTGGATTACAGTGAACGGGTGCCGTTGTCATTCGTGGAAAAGAAGGAAGCCTCCATTGTTTGGCATTTCCGTGAATCGCCGCCGGACTTTGCCGAGTTTCAGGCAAAAAAGCTCGATGATGAACTGCAAATCGGAATGGCCAACGCCCCGGTGGCCATCAGCCTCGGAGATAAAATAGTGGAGGCCAAAGCCACGGAATGCAATAAAGGGAACTTTCTGCGTTCTTTGATGCAAACGGCCTCAGACGATTATTTTTATGTTTGCATCGGGGATGATCGCACGGATGAGGATATGTTCCGGGTGCTTGGGAACCAGGGCTATTCCATTAAGGTGGGGCCTGCGGAAACCCAGGCCCGGTTCCGTTTGCAGAATCAGGCCCAGGTGTTGAAGTTCTTAAGGGAGTTCAGTGTCTTTATGGATGAGACCTTTGTACTTGAACCGGAACAAAGAAAGTGGTGAGTACACTATGGCATATTTCGAGAGCGCCAGTTGGATGCAAGGGGCCTTCGTGGTGGGATCGGCCGCCCTGGCGGCCTTGATCGTGAAGCTGATCCTGAAACTCATTGAAGCCCGCTTCTCCGGTTGGGTGGAAAAAACCCAAGGGAAGGTCGATGATATGATCCTCAGGCTTGGCGGAGGCACAAAAACCTGGGTGCTTTTCGTGTGGTTCTTGGCCTTGGCCATGAGTTTTTTTCCGTCCCTGAAAGAGTTCCAGCCGCTGATGAAAAACGTGGTGGTCGTGGCGACCACGATCCAGGTGGCCATCTGGGGATTGCAGGGACTGCGCGGCTGGAGAGAGATATACCTGCGCCGCCGCATAGAAAGTGATATCAGTTCCGCCTCGGCCCTGAATCTGATGAGCACGGCCCTAAAGGCGGCCTTTTTAATCTGCCTGCTTTTGATCTGCCTGAGCAATCTCGGGGTGGATATCGGGGCTTTGGTGGCGGGCCTTGGCATCGGCGGGATTGCCGTTGCGCTGGCCGCCCAGAATATCCTGGGAGATCTTTTTGGCTCTTTGTCGATCGTTCTTGATAAACCCTTTGTGGTTGGTGATTACATCGCGGTGGGACAGGATCAGGGGACGGTGGAATACATCGGCATCAAAACCACGCGGGTGCGAAGTCTTTCCGGGGAACAGCTGGTGTTTTCCAATAAAGACTTGCTCGAGAGCCGGATTAAAAACTTCAAGCGCATGCAGGAACGGCGCGTGGTTCTGAACTTCAGCGTGCCCTCCGACACGCCGATGGAAAAACTCCAGCAGATCCCCACTTGGATCAGGTCCTTTGTCACGCAAAATGAAATTCTGCGTTTTGAGCGCGCCCACCTGGCCAGCCATGGCCGGCAAGGGGCGTCCTCTTTGGACTTCGAAACCGTCTACTGGGTGAAGAACCCCGATTACAATCTCTATATGGATGTGCAGCAAGCCCTTTATCATCAGCTTCTGGCGAAGATGACTCAGGAGGGCTTGAGCTTTGCCCTCCCGGTTCATGTGATTAAGAGCGAGGAGCCCGGCGTGGTGTTCAGCAACGAGGAGGGCTTCGACGATCTGGATATGATGGCCTTGAATGAGAATAACAATTGAACTAGGGGAGGCCCCATGAAGTTTCTTTTTGTGACCCGTTACTCCTCTCTTCTGGCTCTGGCGACGCAGATTCTGAAGGAGGGCCACGAAGTGAAATACACCGTCTTATCAAAAACGGAGAAGGAAGTGGGCGATGGCTTCGTTGAGAAGGTGGAAAACTGGGAAGAGCATAAGGCCTGGGCCGACGTGATTCTTTTTGATGATTCGGACTTTGGCGATATCTGCGAACGGCTCCGTAAAGAGGGACATAAGGTGATCGGCGGCACCCGCTACTCCGACCGTCTGGAATTTGACCGGGAATTTGGCACGGAGGAAATGAAGGCGGCGGGCATCCCCACGATCCCCTCCTGGGAGTTCCAGGATTTTGAAAGCGCCCTGCAGTTCGTGAAAAGCACGCCCGGACGTTACGTCGTCAAACCCAGCGGCAAGGCGCAGAATGAGAAAGTGCTCTCCTACGTCGGGCAGGAGGAGGATGGAAAGGACGTGATCACCATCCTTGAGCGCTACCGCAAGGGGTGGGGGCGCAAGATCCGCCGCTTTCAAATCCAGAAGTATGTGGCCGGGGTGGAAGTGGCGGTGGGTGCCTTTTATAACGGCACGCGGTTTCTGCTTCCGGCCTTGATTAATTTTGAACATAAAAAAATGATGAACCAGGACATCGGGCCTTCCACGGGTGAGATGGGGACCACGGGATTCTGGGCCGCGGACACGCGGCTGTTTCGCGACACCCTCGGAAAGCTGGAGTCGCGGATCACCGGCTATGCAGGGTACTTTGATATCAACTGCATCGTCAACGCCCGGGGCATTTACCCCCTGGAGTTCACACCCCGGTTCGGCTACCCCACGGTGAATCTGCAATTAGAAGGGGTGCTTTCAAAATGGGGAGAACTCATGTTCGCTCTGGCGGCAGGCCAGGACTTCCCGCTACGCACAAAAAAGGGCCTGCAAATGGCGGTCGTGGTGGCGGTGCCGCCCTTTCCCTTCACGGATTATGAGACGTTTAAGAAATTTTCCGAGGATGCGCCGGTGGTCTTTAAAAAACCGATGGGCGAGGGCATCTACCCCGGCGAGGTCAAGCTGGTGGACGGGGAGTGGCTTTTGACGGGGACTTCGGGCTACTCCCTCGTAGTGTCCGGATCCGGCTCGACCATGGATGATGCCCGCCGCGAGACTTATTCACGGATCCGGAATATTCTGATTCCAAATATGTTTTATCGAACCGACATCGGCGAGCGCTGGCACCGCGACAGTGATCTTCTGCAAACCTGGGGGCTTCTGACGTGAATCAAGGGGCGTCTTTTTCGGCGGAAGAGACTTCCCGTTGGGGCGGCAGGGGAAGGACCTGCGCGGGCACTTGCTTGGAAATCTCCAGAATGCTGTCGGCGTAATCCCGGCTGTTATTGTATTTCATCAGGGCGGCGACCTGGGAATCCTTGTCCTGGCTTTCCCAGCCGTTTTCCGCAAGGTAATTGGCGACACTAAAAATCGCATCCGCAGACGTGTTCAGATCCGGTGTCGCCGTCTCTTTAAAAGCGGTGGCGAAATCGCGGTAGCTGGAAGGGATGAATTGGGGAAGGCCAAAGGCGCCGGCAAAGGAGCCTCTCAGCGTCGTCACATCGAGATGTTTTTTCTTGCGTAGGGAGGCCAGGGCCACCAATTGCTCCCGCGCCCATTGGGATTTCTTTTTTGTCCTCTCCGCCATGAGGGTGCGCAGTTCTTTGCTTGAGTACCTTCGCTCTTTCTGATTTTTCTTAAGAGCGAGACTGATCAGTTCCCGGCGGTTTTTTTTCAGATCCGCCTGCAACAGGTGGAGAAACACGCTGAGGGTGTGGAAGCGCCCCACATCGTCCCCATGGCGGGTTTCAATCCACAACAAGGAAGAGATGACGTCCGCGGGGACTGCAAATTTTTCCTGGGCTTCGGCGAAGGCCTTTTTGTTTTCGCGGATGAATTTGGCGGCCTCTTTCACCGCTTGGGGGGTGACGTGGTTCATATGCTGTCCCGGGGGCTGCAGGAAGCCCAGCAGATTCAAAGTGAGAACGGTTTTAAACCCTTCAGGTTCATAGTGTCGCAGGGATTCTTCCGTAAAGGCGCGGGAAAGCCCCATCCGGCGCAGCTCTTGGCGCAGCCAGAGGGTGTCGGGTTTAAGAGTCTCTGCCGCGGGAGCCTTGAGGGGGGATAAAAGCCCGAGGCCCAGAAGCAGACTCATGAGACATCGCGGGAGAAATTGCGAGAGAGATTGCGAGAGAGATTGCACCGAGGGCCCTCCTTTTCCAGGTCTTTGTAACATCTCCTGCCACTATCTTATTTCGAAAACGGCTTCGAAGCTTAGACTATTGTGGATAAACGGTCCTTACGTCTCGACCTGAGATGCCTGCGGGAGAGGCTTTGGTCGGGAAAACAAGACAGGTTTGATTTTTTGGCCATACCCTCATGTAAGTCGACAACCTGTCTTTTCATTTTTAGAGCGAACGCGTAACTTTGACGAAGAGTGAAAGGATGTGTTTATGGAAGCAAAAGTCAGCACCCAAACACCCACAGGGACGGAAAAGAATTTTAACTACAATATGTACTGGAAAAAAACCGACGTGATTTCGGTTCCTCCCACGGCGAATTTGAAGGAGGTCGCGCAGCTGATGAAGGACCACCAAATCGGCGACGTCCTGGTTGTCGGGGGAGGAAAGCCAGGGCAAGAAGTCCAAGGAATTGTCACGGACCGCGACATTGCTCTTTGTCTTACTGAGGATGCAAATTGCATGCAAAAAACCGCAGGCGATGTGATGTCAGAGTCCGTGGTGACGGCCTCGGAAGGGGACGATTTTTTCAAGCTCGTGGAACTCATGCATCAGTCCGGGGTCACCCGTTTGCCTCTGAAAGATGCCAATGGAAAACTTGTCGGCGTGGTTACGGCGAAAAACCTTCTGCAGATCTTGGCGCGAACCCTCTTTGAAATCACCGAAATCTCCGAGCAGCAGCAGGAAAACGAGCGGGTCCAGCAGCACTAGGTTCCGGTGGAATGGGCAAAAGAGTGAAGGGTTTTAAAAATTCTCTCAAAACGCTCGGGGTCCAGAAGCGGGTCGACGGGCGCTGCGCGCTCGCTGCAGTTTTTCTCGGCGCAGCGCTCGCAGGTCTCACCCACCACGTAGGAGGCAATGGTTTCTGAAGAACTCCAGGGGACGCTCTTGGCCAGGGCCTCGTTGTTCAAAATCCCGATGCAAACCGAGGTGATCCGGTGCGGGAACTGGGGCTTTTGGAAGGAGACACTAAAGACCACGTATTCACTGGCGGTTCCCGAGTAGCGGGAGCGCTGGATCCCAAGGGAGGTCTCCTCCAGGGATTTTTTCATCTGCTGCTGGGTCAGGCGGTAAATCAGCCAACGAGAGCAATAATGTTCGAAGCCTTTGATGCGGTGGGGACCCTGGGGGTTGGAAAGATGAAGCTCGCGGGCGATTTCATATTTTTTTGTATTCAGGTCATATTCATAGCGCAGGAAAAAAAGCCGTTTCAAGCCGAAGTGTTTGGGAATGATCTGAGTCATCCGGTGAAAGAGACTTTCGTAGCTGCAGGCGTATTTGCGCAGAAGCTTCTCCAGGTCTTTTTCCCGCCACTCCTTTTGCGAGAAGAGATTTTTAAGATCCTGCACGATCTCTTCTTCGGGAATCAAAAGACTGCTGGCGAAGTAACTGGCGGAGAAATGATTAAAGAGCTGATCAAAAGAGTCCAGGTTCAGGATCAGGGAGCTTTGCGGACGCGTCTTCAGGCGCAGCTCGTGGAAGCCGAACTCCCGGGCCAGGATGAAAACCTGATCCGACAACTCGAGGCGGTTGGAGAGATAAAACTTCCGTCCCCGCTCCGCGGTGAAATAAAGCACGTCGCGGAAGTCCGGTGAAAGCTCCAGGAGATCCTGTTCCAGGACCTGGATTTTTTTGGCGGCGAGCTTTTGGATCAGACTGTCTTTGAGCTCCTGGGGCGTGCTGTTCCAGCGAAGCCCGTGCTCGCGGGCGGATTTTTTGGCACTTTCCTCCAGAGAAGGAAAGGAGTTGTCATGCATGTCGATATAGGCCCGCAGGAGAGCAAAAAGAAAATCGTCGATTTGGATATTGTGCGCGCGCGCGATTTCAAGAATGGTTCCCACCAGGGCCCGCATTTTTTTCGGGCGCTCGGCAAGAAGTTCAAACACCATCGAGGCCGGAATGCCGAAGAGATCAAAGGGAATGCCGGTGAGAAACTTCTTGTCCAGCAGGTTCTGCACCAGTTGCAGGTCGCGTTTCAATTCCAGAGAAATCAAATCCTCGTATTTCTCCTCTAGCGCCTGCGCGAGAATCAGAATCTTTTCCGTCTTGGGGTATTTTTTCCCCTTTTCAATCTCGTTGAGATAAGAGGGCGACAGACCTGTCTTTTTGGCGAGGTCTTTTAAGGACAGACCTTTGTCCAAACGCAGTCCACGAAGCTTCATGCCGAATACAAACTTTAATGTGTCCTGATCTAATAACATATGCAGGCACTCTAGCTTGAATATGTCATTTAGAGCAAATATTCTTTGCGCTATGTTGCGAAAATTCATTATCAGCGAAAATTCGCTTGAAATAAAAATGCATTTTATGAATTATTTGGTTGCGAGGTAAAGTATGAATCCAACGTCTTTGAACTCTCAAACCCAAGAGCTTTTTCCCCCGGCTTTGCAAGCCCTCTTAAATGACCTTCATCGCGATCTTGAAGACGAGCGCAAATCCCTGCTTCAAGCCCGCCGCCAACGCCAGGCCAACTATGACCAGGGACAGGTGCCCGGTTTTGAAACCTCTCACCCGGCCAAGAAGGAAAATTGGAAGGTGGCCCCCATTCCGCAGGACCTTTTGGACCGGCGGGTGGAAATCACCGGCCCCATCTCCAGCGCCAAGATGGTCATCAACATGCTCAGTGAAAACCAGGACGGTGAAGTGGCCTGCACGGCGATGTTGGACTTTGAAGATTCCATGGCTCCGACCTGGGAGAACGTCACCCAGGGGATTAAAAACATCATTGCCGTGGCTCATAAAAATCTGGTCTTTGTTCAGCCGGCCTCGGGCAATGCCCCTGAGAAAATCTACCAATTGAATCCCGACCGCATGGCTCACCCCATGGTGCGCGTGCGGGGCCTGCATATGAACGAAAGCCACTACCGGGTCGGGTCTTCGGCCGTGTCCGCGGGTCTTTTTGATCTGGCGGTGACCGCCTATCACACCGCTGCGGTTTTTTTGAAGGATAAAAAGACGCCCAAATTCTACGTTCCCAAGTGCGAGCACTATCTGGAGGCGCGCTGGTGGAACAAAGCCTTCCAAAAAATCGAGGAGGCCTTAAAACTCTCCCGCGGCACCCTGCGGGTGACCTTCTTGATTGAGACTTTGCCGGCGGCCTTTCAGATGGAAGAAATCCTCTATGAAATCCGCGAGCGCGCCTGTGGTTTGAACGGCGGACGCTGGGATAAAATCTTTTCTGATATTAAAACATTGAAGCTGCACAAAGACCGCATTCTGGCGGACCGCTCCTTTATTGATATGACCAAACCTTGGATGGATCAATATGTGAAGCTTTTAATTAAAACCTGCCATAAGCACGGTGCCTTTGCCATGGGGGGCATGTCCGCCTTTACTCCCGGCAAGGATGCGGCCACACGCCAGTTGCAAACAGAAAAAGTCATCGCGGATAAAAAGCGCGAGGCGAGCATTGGGCATGACGGGTGTTGGGTGTCACATCCCTATTTTATCGGTCTTGCGAAGAAACAATTCCCCATTCCCAATCAGTTGCAAGCCCTTCCTTCGGATCTCCCGGAGACACCGGATTTATTACCGCAACCGATCGGTCCCAAGACCCTGGCGGGTCTTCGCCAGAATATCCGCGTGGGCATCGCTTATCAGCAGGGGTGGGATCAGGGCATTGGTTGTGTGTCCTTTGAAAATCTGATGGAGGACCTGGCAACTCTGGAAATCAGTCGCGCGCAAATATGGCAGTGGCTGCATCACCGGGTGCGCTTGGATGACGGCACGGAAGTCACTCCCGAGTTGGTGGAACGTCTTTTTGATGAAGAAGGCGCCAAGATCCTGGCGGAGCTGCAGGTGCCGGTCTCCGAGCAGGAGTCTTATTTAAAAGCAAAAAACAAAATTCGCCAGGTTTTCCTGAGTAAGGAATTGGTCGAATTTTTTACAAACATATAACAAATAACAAGGAGCATTTTTATGTTAACAGCACAGGAACTTGAGTCGAAGTGGCAAACGGACCCGCGTTGGGCCGGAATCAAAAGAAACTACACAGCTGCGGACGTGGTGAAACTCGCCGGCAGCCTGAAGATTGAATACACGCTGGCAAGCCGGGGAGCAAAAAGACTCTGGGCTTCTTTGCATGAACCCCAGGCCGTTCGCGCCTTGGGCGCTTTAACTGGAAACCAGGCGATGCAACAGGCGAAAGCCGGTCTGAAGGCGATCTACTTGTCCGGTTGGCAAGTGGCAGCGGATGCGAATTTGTCCGGCCAAATGTATCCGGACCAATCCCTTTATCCTGCGAACTCCGTTCCGGCAGTGGTGAAGAGAATCAATCAAACCTTGCAAAGAGCCGATCAAATCCACAGAGCCGAAGGCAATACGGATGTGGATTGGTTCCTTCCGATCGTTGCTGACGCGGAAGCGGGCTTTGGCGGGACTCTGAACGCCTTTGAATTGATGAAGGCCATGATCGAAGCGGGCGCTGCAGGCGTTCACTACGAAGATCAATTGGCTTCAGAGAAAAAATGCGGTCACTTGGGCGGGAAGGTGCTTGTGCCGACCAGCCAGTTCGTGCGCACTTTGAACTCCGCCCGTTTGGCAGCGGACACCATGGATGTTCCCACCCTGATCGTCGCGCGCACTGATGCGGATGCCGCGCAATTGATCACCAGTGATGTGGATGAGGCGGACCGTCCGTTCATTCACGGCAAACGCACTCCGGAAGGGTTTTTCCAAATTACCGGCGGCCTGGACATGGCCATCGCCCGTGGGGTGGCTTACGCTCCGTATGCGGACCTTGTTTGGTGTGAAACTTCCACTCCGGATCTGCATGAAGCGAAGCGTTTTGCGGAAGGCGTTCGTAAGCACCATCCCAACAAGATGTTGGCTTACAACTGTTCTCCGTCCTTCAACTGGAGCAAAAAACTGGATGCCAACACCATTGCGAAGTTCCAAACTGAACTCAACGCCATGGGGTACAAGTTCCAGTTTGTCACTTTAGCGGGTTTCCACGCTCTGAACTTCTCGATGTTCCAATTGGCAAAAGGTTATGCCGAGACCGGCATGAAGGCTTATTCCGAGTTGCAAAACCAGGAATTCGCCGCCGAAGCTTTGGGCTACACCGCGACCAAGCACCAACGAGAAGTGGGAACTGGTTACTTTGATATGGTGAGCACTGTGATCTCTCAAGGACAATCATCCACTTTGGCGATGAAAGGTTCTACAGAAGAGGCTCAGTTCGGCCATAAGCCCGCTTACGTCTAAGCGGTTTTTAAATCAGACATCCTCAACCCTGGGGCCTTTGTGATTGGGGGCCCCGGGGTTTTTTTATTTTCAAGGGTGGAAGCAGTACGTAAGGTAAATCTTCCGCTGTCCGAGCAGGGCTTCAAAGGCCTCATAGTGAGTGGCCAGTCCTAGCCCCGTGGTAAAATCAATTTGCAAAGATTTTCGCAGAGTCGTGATGCCTAGATGACGGCGCTTTTCTGTCGCCAGGAGTTTTTGTCTTTCAAGATGCAGCTCCGTTTTATGCGCTCGAAAGACCATGCAATTTGAGGCGTAACAGCCTCCCATGGCAGGGCGTACCCACAGAACTCCTTTTTTTATGACCACCTCGATGGGTTCCCCCGTTCCATCCTGAGGGTTGAGGGAGCCTCGACATTGGGCAAGAAGGGTGAGGTCCTCGTGACCAAAGAGGCCAGCCAAGGCCGGAGAGGCTGACAGGAGCCCGGCCAGGGCAAAAAGATACAAACCAAAGCGCATAAAAATTCTCCTTTAAAAAGCAGTCCAAGAGGACCTAAAGTCTTATAAACTTCCTCTGTTTTATCGGCAAGGGCGGAAAGCCCGCCTTTGGGATTGTTGCTAAAAGTCCTGAATCCGCCGCACCCGCCCTTCTTGACCTCTAAAAATGCCTCTGACGAACCGATAGGTGGGGGGCTGTCTTTGCTCCTTTTTCACTCGAGGCGATGATTTGAATTTGATTTTGGTCAATGTCCTTTTGATATGCTTTCTATGGAGCGCTTCAGAAACCGCGCACGGGGCTGAAGTGAGCCGGGAGCTTTTTAACCAGAGCATGGGTTTTTATGCGCGGGGGAACTTTGCCGAAAGCGTAAAAATCCTCTCTTCCCTGGTCGGAACAGACCCGCAGAATTCCCTTTACTGGTTTAATCTGGGAAATGCTTATTTCATGATGCAGAAGTATGACAAAGCTCTTTTGTCCTACGACAAGGTGATCGCTTTAAAAAGCAAAATGACCCCGGCGGCCAAACTCTATAGGGCCAAGACCCTCAGAAAATTAAATCAAAACGAAGAGGCCGCCGAGCTTCTGGAGAGCCTGGTCCGGGAGCATCCTCCGGCGGGAATTCTAAAGGAGGCGCAAGGGGAATTGGCGGCTTTGGCGGAGGATTCAGATTCTGAAGAAGAGGCTTTGTCCCTTTATATGAAGGGCCGTTATGAGGCGGCGGAAAAGACGCTTCGGCAGAAAAACGAAAACGAGATCTCTCCGAGCGGCCGCCTCCTGTTGGGACTGGCACTGACAAAACAAGGCAAGCTTCCCGAGGCGGAGCGGGTTTTAAAGGCCTTGGTCCGCACCCGGGTGCTGAGTGCGGAGGACCGAAAGTCCGCTGAGGAAATTTTGAAAAAAATCCGCCGGGAGGAGTGGGAAAACCGCCCCTACTGGCTCAGTGTCGATATGGCGTATGGGTCGGCCCATAATATTTATCTGGATGGAAAAAGCCTTTCCCCTCTTTCCAGTTCCCTGCTGCGGTCCTCCTTGGGGACGGGTTACCATTTTCACCAGGGGCGGATCTTTTCCCAGAAGCTCGGATATATTCTGAACTATGAAGACCCGCAACAGGCCCCGGAATTAAAAACCGTCACGCACACTCTGCAGGCGCCCTTGATTTATGAGAAGCCGTCGCTGGATCTCAATCTGACCCCCTTTTTTCAACACCAGAGCTGGGGCGGGGTCTTGGCCTCCACCAAGACGGGGCTTTTGCTTAAATCCGCTTGGACCTGGAGCAGTGTCGAGGCCGGAGTAGACACGGACGTGTCCTGGCAGAAAGGCGAGCCTGCGTTTTCGTATCTGAGCGGGACCTCCTCCTCCGTGCGGCCTTATTTTGGGGCGTGGGGGCAGAGCGTGTATGTGCAGATTTACTGGCTGGGGGGCCTTGATGGCACCCAGGATATCGTTTATTCCGACGGCACCCGTTTGCCCCTGCAGCACAGCTACCGGGGAGTGGGGCTTAAAACCATCTGGAAGATCGCCGACAGCGCCAGCCTTGTCTTAGGATTGAATTCCACGGACCGCGCTTATAAAAATCTCGCCCTGGCCGGGAATAAAGAGCGCCGGGACCGGGAGCTGAGTGCCAGCTTGAAACTCAATTATTATTGGACCCCGTCCCTGATCGCTTATGCCTCCTATGAGTTGACGAATAACAGTTCCACGCTAGGGGCCGAGGATGTCAGGGATAAGAATTATGAAGCCACAGCCGCATCCGTGGGATTGAGCTGGGAGGTGTTTCAATGAACGCGACGGCCGACAACACACACATCGCCGCCCTCGTAGTTAAAGTTCAAAACGGGGAGGACGCGGCCCGCGGGGAATTGATCGTGGCCACACAAAACCGTCTTTTTAAGTTTTGCCTCCTCCTGAGCCATCGCCGGGAACAGGCCGATGATCTTTGCCAAGAGACCTTTATCAAAGCATTCCAAAGCATCCATAAGTTAAATAATCCCGAGACCTTTCTGGGGTGGATGTATCAGATTGCCAAGAACCTTTTTATCGATATGAAACGAAGTGCCGCCAGCCGTAAGAATGTTTCAGAAGACTCCTTGAAGGGCCTGAGTTACGAAAGCAATGAGGATCTCATTTTGAGCGTGCAAAAGGCCCTCTCTGATTTTGAAGAAAGTGACAAACTTTTATTACTTCTGGTCGAGCTGGAGGGCCATTCTTACAAGGAAGCTGCCGAAATCCTGGGGGTTTCCGAGGATTCGGTCAGATCGAGACTCCACCGCCTCCGCCTGCTTTTTATAAAAAAATACAATTCGAACGAAACGAATTAACACCGCCCTTCGTCTGTACTTTCAGAAAGAATGATGAGGAAGCGTTCAACGACGCTGTCTCAAAAGGAGTACTTATGAAGAAGATCGTATTCGCGATGGCTCTCGCGTTGCTGATAGGAAGTCAAGCCCACGCCGAAGAAACCACCAATGTTCCGCCTCTGGATCCTGTTGTCGTGACCGAGCCTACGGATGGTTCTACAACAACGACGACTCCTCCTTCAGAAGATGCTGATGACTCCAAGGATGTGAAAGATAAAAAGCATCATGTGAAAAAAGAGCGCAAAGCCAACTTTGGCGCCATTGTTTCGGCTGAAGCCCATCGTTTGAAAGAAGAGGGCCTCAATGGGAAACAGAAAATGGGCCCTTGGGTGAGCGATCAAAGACGACAAAATGATAAAAAGACCGATAAATCGGCTTCGGCAAGTTCATCCGCTGCTGCAAATTCCGCTGCGGACGCTCCGGCACCGAAAAACAGCTCGACCTCCGGCACTTCCAGTCATGGTCGTTCTGAGACTCACAGAAAGTAGTTATGGAAGTGATGGCTTTGATAAAGGAGCAGGTTATGAAGCAGATCGTTGTTTTTCTCACAATCATGCTGTTCGTGGAAACCCCCAGTTTCGCCGAAAGTGCTGAGGACAAAGTCCCTAGCATGTCTGGGAAACTCGAGATAATGGAGGAACTGGGTTTGGTGGATCACGTGGATCCGATTCAATGGCACCGGCTCAAGAAGAACCGGGAAATGAAGAAGGAGTCCACACAAAAAGCCATCAAAATAAATACAGCTGGATTAAGTACCGCTGACTAGGAACACATAAATCAAATTCTTGTAACAGGATGTTGCTGGCAAGCCTCTCCCCCGGGAGGCTTGTCTTATTTTGGGACTTGTCTTTCCGGGAAATAAAAAAATCATTTTTCTTGAAACGAATCCCCCGGCAGGCTCGTCTTATCTGTGAAGGACGAAGATTATGGCTAAAAATGAGACACTCTCTTCCAAAGAAGAACAACAGCTGAACACTCTGTTTTCCCAGCTCAGGGAAATGGAAGTAGAGGCTTCGCCCTATATGAAGACGCGGGTTTTAGCGCACCTCGATGAGCAGAAAAAGATCCGCCGCTCTCTTTTGTTCTGGAAACTCCTGTCGGCAAGCTCGGTGATGTCCGTAGTGATCGTGGGATTTCTTGCCCTGGGCCTTTATCAAAAGGCTCCCTCTGACGGTGTGACCAAGCAGGCCTATGTAATCCATCTTGATTTTAACCAAGCTGATAAAAACTTAGTCGCCCATGCTGAAGTGGAACTCCCGCAGGACGTGCATTTTGTTTCCTCCAATAAAGCCATTCAGGAGGAAAGAAAGTTAAAGCTTCCGGTCCAGGTGAAAGAGGCCGGGCGGGGCAAGTTGCCCTTTGTGGTGACTTCGGAATTCTCCGGTGAGAAAGAAATCAAGGTCCGTCTTTTAAATGAAAAAGATGAATTGGTGCGTGAGCAAGTTTTGAAACTGAAATTCGCTAAGCAGGGTTCGACCGTCACATTCTAGAGGTAGGGTATGGGAAAGATTTTTATTAACACTTTGCTTTTAGTCCTTCTTTCGTCCTGGGCGTCGGCGCAAAGCCTGGTCCCGGCCACGTCGGAAGATCTGAATGAGTTTGACCAGCAAATCTCGCAAACTACCCGTAAAAACACGGAAAAAGAAAAAAGCGGCAAAGCTGCTAACTTTGGCGCCCTGGTCTCTGAGAAGGCCAAGGATTTAAAAACCGAAGAACTTGATCAGAAAAAGAAAATGGGCCAATGGGTGAGTGAGCAGCGTCAAAAAGGGTCTGAAAAAGTGCCCGTCACCAGTGAAGGGCGGGGTGCTAATGGCGGTTCCCTCTCTTCCGGCAAAGATGCTAAAACCTCTTCACCGGTCAACAATGACCGCGGGAATTCTGAAACCGCCCCCGGGCGCTCAGGAAACCACAAAAAATAAAATTAAGTGAATATTAAAAGCATTTCTCGCCGGACGTCAGACTCAAAGAATGCGCAAAAAAGAATCACAAAAAAAGCAACAAGGGGAATATATGCTTACGAATAAGAATGTGGGTTTGGGTTTAGGGCTGGGGTTTTTGGTGGTCGCACTCATCGGCTTTCAAAACTGTTCTAAGACCAGCTTCTCGTCCGCTGACGGGTCCGGCAGCATGAAAATGGCCAGCGACAGGTCTGAGAACGGTGACGATGGGGTGACGACCGACGATGACGACACCACGGCTCAAAATGACGACAATAATGACAATGAAGAAGACAGCACCGGGGATTCCAGCCAGGTTGCTGATCTTGTGGAGTGTCAGTTGGGAAGTCCCAATGCCAAGATTGTCTTGAATGAGGACTTTAAAATTGGTTCCAACAATTCCGCCACCCGCATTTGCATGACTAAAAAATCCTGCCTTGAAACTTTTAATGCCTACGCAGCGGCTCGCAATTGCACTCTGACCTCGGGCGCTCCCACCACTCAAGCCCCGCAAGGAACCCAGTGCACCCAGATCTTCCCCGGCAGCAAAGGCACTTGCCACAATGCCAAGGTGTTGCAGGACGCTGAAGTGGAAGCGATGTTGACAGAAATGGCAAAATAAAAAAAGAAATGAAAGAACCCCGTCATTCTTGACGAAACGGCTCCGGCGTCCACCCACCCGGGGCCGTATTTTTTTTAAACTGGCCCCTTTAAATGTGGATGGCAGGGGACTTGCTCTTGGCTGTCCCCATGTTGCCAAAATGCCCTCATTGCCAAAAGAATCTTTCTTCTTCGGATATCCGGACCTCGGCGGTCGTCTGTTTCGGATCCTTCACCCGCAAAAGTGATGGAAAGCTCCTTCAGCGCTTTCGCTGCAAGGCCTGTCGCAGAACCTTCTCCCTGGCAAGCTTGAGCCCCTTCTGGGGAAGAGGCTTAAGGATTCAGCGAACCAGAATATTGCGGAAGGACCAGGGGTTTTCGGTATCCACGTCCTCGGGGAAAAGCCCGGGGCGACCACTCAGCGGAGTCCAGTCGGTGTAATAGCCTTTCACCGGACCCAGATAGGGCAATTGGAATTCCAGGCAGCGTTGGAAGTCCATTTCATCCGCTTCCACAATGCCGGCGCGGGGATTTTCCAGGGTCCAAGCCATTCCTGCAATCACCGCCGAGGTCACCTGCAAACCCGTGGCGTTTTGATAAGGCGCCAACTCCCGGGTCTCTTCAATGGACAGCTGGGAGCCATACCAGTAAGCATTTTTGCCGTGACCGTAGAGAAGAACTCCCAGTTCATCAATCCCGTCGATGATCTCACCTTCTTCAAGGATATGGGCCTCAGGTTGGCGCTCCCCCGCGCGCCCGAACATCTCCTCTAAAGAGAGAATGGCGTCGTTGCTGGGGTGATAAGCGTAGTGGCAGGTGGGGCGGTACTCCGGATGGGTTCCGCTTCCCACCGTGAAGTAATCCGCAATGGAGATGGACTCATTGTGAGTCACCAGGCGCGCATACTGCGGGCCCGGTGTCGGGCACCAGCTGCGGACCTTGGTGTTGGCACCGGGTTGTTGCAAGTAGATGGCGGCTTGGCAGCCGCTCTCATGACGCCGCCCAGTCTCTGGCAACCAGGTCTCATGGCTACCCCAGCCCAGTTCCGCCGGCTGCATTCCTTCACTGACAAACCCTTCCACTGACCAGGTGTTCACAAAACAATTCAAAGGCTTTTGCTGCTGGGCTCTTTGGGTGTCCCGTTCCGCGATATGAATCCCCTTCACGCCGACTTTTTGCATGAGTTTGGCCCACTCCTCGCGGGTCTTCGGCAGGGTGTAGGGGATTTTCAAATCCTGGGCGAGATTCACCAGGGCTTGCTTTACAAACCAAGAAACCATTCCCGGGTTGGCGCCGCAGCAGGAGACTGCCGTGATCCCGCCGGGATTTTTTGCGCTCTCTTCCAGCACGGTTTCGCGAAGGGCGTAGTTGGAACGGGCCGAGAGTCCCTTGCTGTTGTCAAAGTAAAAACCGGTCCAGGGTTCCACCACGGTATCGATGTAGTGGGCCCCGATACTGCGGCAAAGATTCATCACGTCCAAGGAAGAGACGTCGACGGAGAGGTTCACGCAAAAACCCGTGCCAGGGCCTTGCAACAGGGGCTTGAGGATTTCTTCATAGTTTTCCGCCGTGAGGCCGGTTTTGATAAAGCGGATTCCGCGCTCATCCAGAAGGTGGCGATCGCGGTCACTGGGATCGATAACGACAAAGCGCTCTTTATCGTACTTAAAATGGCGTTCAATCAAAGGAAGGCACCCACGGCCGATGGAGCCAAAGCCGATCATCACCAGGGGGCCGGTGATTTCGCCGTAATTTTTTTTGAGAGCCTCTGCTCGGTTTTTATTTGTCATGATTTTTCCCCTTTTTTATGAGTGGAAAGTTAAAGGTTGGGTTTAAAATTCCTCTTTGATTTTTCGGATCAAAGAAGAGATGTGCTTGGTTGAATTGGGAGCCAGAAAAATCGTGTCATCCCCGGCGATGGTGCCCAGAAGCCCCAGATGGGTGCGCATGCTATCCAGGTGCCGCGCCACCAGGCTTGCGGACCCGGGAGTGGTGTGGATGATGACCATGTTCTCATTGGCTTGGATGTCCACAAGAAGTCCTCCCAGGGTGTGGCTCACGGTGGGGGGCAGATTTTGAGGAGCGTCGGGCAGTTGGTAAACCGTTTGCCCTTCGCCATTAATGGTTTTCACCGCACCGATGCGCCGCAGGTCCCGGGAAATCGTGCTTTGTGTGACTTCGAATTTTTTCTGCCGAAGCGCTTGCCCTAATTCTTCCTGGGTGCTCGCCGCTCCCTCGCGAATGAGTTTTCGCAAAACCAGGAGGCGCTCTTGTGCTTCACTTTTAGAATCGACGGCTTTATCCATAGGCCCGCCACTCCGCACAGGCCTTCTTCTGAGAGTTCTTCACCAGAAGAGTGCCGATATCCTGCCCAGGCCGTGACTGAAGAAGGGCGCTGGCGGCATTGGCATTGAGAACGCGCACTTTTTGCACGCCCGCCTGCAGGGCGCTGATCATGGTCATGACTTTGGTGTACATGCCTCCAGAGATCACCCCTTCTTGAATCATGTGTTCAATCAGGTCGGGAGTGGCCTGGGAGACCTGTTCGCGGTTCTGATCCAGGATGCCGTTTTGATCCGTGAGGAAAATCAATTGCTCCGCTTTCAGAGCCACGGCCATTTTGGCAGCAGCCCAGTCGGCGTTGATATTGTACTTTTCCCCCTGGGCCCCGATCCCGATCGGGGCCAGAACGGGGACGGGCGCGGATTTCAGGCGCAGGCATTTTTTAACCAACGCCGTGGCCACGACCTCGATTTTCCCGACCTGTTGCAGTTCCTCACTGGCCGGGGTGCAAAAGAGGGTGTTCTCCTGGGCCCCGGACAGACCCACGGCCGGGATGCCGGCCTCCTGCAGGTGGGTCACCAGCAGGGAATTGATTTTTCCAGCCAGAACCTCTTCAATCACGTCCATCATCTCTGGCGTGGTTTGGCGCTGCCCCTGGATGAACTTCCACTCAATCCCGCGCCGGGTGAGTTCCTGATTGATGGCGGGACCTCCGCCATGCACCAGGACCACATCGTAGTTCATTTTGCGAAAACCCAAGACCAAAGCGATGAGTTCCTGCACAGTCCCGGGATTTTGCAGGGAAGAGCCGCCCCATTTGACAACGATTTTTTTTCTCATGAGTACTCCGTATTAATATCCACGTATTTACGGGAGAGATCACAACCCCAGGCGGTGGCCGCATAAGGTCCGGATCTGAGGTCAATCTCGATTTTCACTTCCGCTTTCTTAAGCAGTGTTTTCACGTCCTCACGGGAAAACGCCACCGGCTGTCCCTCGGCAAAAAGCAAAACCCCTTGCAGACGCAGAGTCATTTTTTCCAGTTGCTCGTGGGGAACCTGTTCCGCCCCGAGGCGGGCCAGGATGCGGCCCCAGTTGGGGTCCTCGCCGTGCACGGCGGTCTTGATCAGAGGCGAGAGCGTGATGCCACGGGCGGCCTTGCGAGCCAGCGCCAGGTTGTCGGCCCCTTGAATTTCCACCTCGAGAAGTTTACTGGCGCCTTCACCATCAGCGGCAATGGATTTGGCCAGAAAAATCGCGATGTCTTTAATGAGCGCTTCAAACTTTTGTTTGTCTTCCGCGGTCTCAAGGGCCACGCCGGAGGCGCCGTTGGCCATCAAGAAGCAACAATCATTGGTGGAGGAATCCCCATCCACGCTGATCATATTGAAACTGACATCGGCGGTTTTTTTAATCAGCTCCGCCGCATGGTCTTTGGTGATTTTAGCATCCGTAAGAATGTATCCCAGCATGGTCGCCATGTTCGGGTGGATCATGCCGGAGCCTTTGCTGATCCCGGTGACGCGGATGGAGCCGCGGGAGAGCTGCAAGGTCGCTGTCACGGTTTTTGGCACCAAGTCCGTGGTCAGAATGGCGGTGGCAAAACTCTCGGCGCTGTCATTGGCGCGGGCCACAAGCTCGGGCATCGCGGGCAGGATTTTTTCGGTGTCCACTTGCACCCCGATCACGCCGGTGCTGGCCACCAGAACCTGCTCCTGGTCACAGCCAAGACTCTTGGCAAGGGCGGAGACCATCATGAGGTTTTTCTCCACCCCTTCTGAACCCGTGGCTGCATTGGCTTGGCCGGAGTTGGTGAAGATGGCGCGGACATTGTCTGCGGGAAGAAGCTTCTGGGTGTAGCGCACCGGCGCGGCCTTGCACTCATTGAGGGTGAAAACCCCCGCTGCCACGGCGGGCACCTCTGAAATCAAAACCCCGATATCCGGGCGGTAGCGGCGAACTCCGCAGTTCACGCCACTGGCAAGAAATGCTTTTGGCAAAGGGGTGCGATGGACCCCGGGTCCTGGTGTCATGTCAAACCCTCCCATGAACCTAATCCCGTGGCGACGGGCAGGTCTGAAATGCGGTTGAAATTCTCAATGGCCTGGCTGGCAGCGCCTTTGAGTAAATTATCGATACAAGAGAAAACATAAAGACGGCTTCCCACCACCTCAAAACTGAGATGGGCCTTCGCGGTGCCCACCACCTTTTTGAGCGAAAGGAGGGCGGGCTCCTGGGCCAGAGCGCCGAAGCTGACAAGTTCATATTCCCCGTAAGCCTGGGCGTAAGTCGCTTCCACATCCTGAAGGGTTTTCCCCGGCAGAAGTTGGGCATAAACCCCGGCGATGATCCCCCGGCGCACCGGCAGAAGGGAGGTGGTGAAGTGAGCGTCGATGGTTTTCCCGCTGAAGGCCTCCACGGCCTCTATAATTTCCGGGTAGTGTTGATGGCGTCCCACCTTGTAGGGGAGGCACTCGCCGTCGACTTCACTGAAGAGCATGCTCTCGCTGGCCTTCTTGCCGGCGCCGGTGGTGCCGGATTTGGCATCAATGACAATCGCGTTTTCAAGAATCAGGTCTGTTTTAAGAAGCGGAATCAACGCCAGGCTGATCGCCGTGGCATAACACCCGGGGTTTGCCACCAGAGAGCTCGGCACAGGACCCACCCAGGGGGAAAGCCCGTACTGGGCCTGGGCTAAGAGCGCTTTTTCCGTGTGTTCAAAACCATACCACTGGGAGTAGTCATTCTTCTTCAAACGAAACGCGCCACTCAAATCAATCACCTTTTTCCCGGCCGCCAGAATCTTCGGGGCCAGAGCCAAAGAGACCGGGGCGGGCGTGGCAAGAAAAACCACCTCCGAAAGGTTGTGCATAATCTCTGATTCAGGCAAACAGGACACGCCCCGGGCGCGGGGGTTGGTGAGAAAGTCTGAGAGTTTAAATTCCCCGGTGGCAAAGCAGGTGTTCAGCTCCGCGTGCGGGTGGTGCAAAAGCAGGCGCGCGGTCTCGATCCCGGCATAACCACGGGCCCCGACGATGGAGCAGGAGACAGAAGAGAGGGTTTTTTTATGCGCCTTTGCGCTTGTATAATTATGCATAATACGTGCATATTTAGTCCTACTTATGCGCATGTCAATAGTTTTATTTGCGTAATGCACATTTTTGCTGCATAAATAGTCACCCACACAGAGGCCCGCTTTTCGTTGCAAGGAGAATTCGATGAAGTTTCGTTTCCCAATCATTATTATTGACGAGGATTTCCGCTCGGAAAATGCCAGCGGTCTGGGCATTCGCGCTCTGGCGGCCGCCATAGAAAAGGAGGGGATGGAGGTTCTGGGGGTCACCAGTTACGGCGACTTTGCCTCCTTCGCCCAGCAACAGAGCCGCGCGTCCGCCTTCCTGCTTTCCATTGATGATGAAGAATTTGGCACCGGGAGCCCGGCAGAGACCGCCCAGGTCCTGGCAGGATTGCGGGAGTTTATTTCTGAAATCCGTTTTAAGAACGCAGAGATCCCGATTTACCTCTATGGCGAGACCCGCACCTCCCGCCACATTCCCAACGATATCCTGCGCGAACTTCATGGATTTATTCATATGCACGAGGATACGCCGGAGTTTGTGGCAAGGCACATTATCCGGGAAGCCCGCTCCTACTTGGATTCCATCGCTCCGCCCTTTTTTCGGGCGCTGCTGAGTTATGCGCAAAACGGGTCTTACTCCTGGCACTGCCCGGGGCATTCCGGGGGAGTGGCCTTTTTAAAGTCCCCGGTCGGGCAGATGTTTCATCAGTTCTTCGGTGAAAACATGCTTCGGGCGGACGTCTGTAATGCCGTCGATGAACTGGGGCAATTGCTCGACCACACCGGGCCTGTGGCGGCTTCCGAGAGAAACGCCGCCCGCATCTTCAACGCCGATCATCTCTTTTTTGTCACCAACGGGACCTCCACCTCCAATAAGATCGTCTGGCACTCCACCGTGGGCCCGGAGGATATCGTGGTCGTGGACCGCAACTGCCATAAATCGAATCTCCATGCCATCATCATGACCGGGGCGATTCCTGTTTTTCTGACTCCCACCCGCAATCACCTGGGCATCATCGGTCCGATCCCCCAGGAGGAGTTTTCCGTGGAAAGCATCCAACGCAAAATCGATAAAAATCCATTTATTAAAGACAAAACGAAAAAGCCCCGCATCCTGACCCTGACCCAGAGCACTTATGACGGGGTGATTTACAATGTCGAGACCATCAAGCGGATGCTGGACGGGAAGGTGAGCACCCTGCACTTTGATGAGGCCTGGTTGCCCCATGCGGCCTTTCATGAATTTTATAAAGACATGCACGCCATCGGCAAGGACCGCCCGCGCACCCGGGAGTCCATGATTTTTTCCACCCAGTCCACGCACAAGCTTCTGGCGGGCCTCAGCCAGGCTTCGCAGATTCTGGTGAGCGAGTCGGAGACGAAAAAACTCAACCAGCATATTTTCAACGAAGCCTACCTCATGCACACCTCGACAAGCCCGCAGTATTCCATCATCGCTTCTTGCGATGTGGCCGCCGCGATGATGGAGGCTCCCGGAGGGACTGCGCTGGTGGAAGAGAGCATTGCGGAAGCCATGGATTTCCGGCGGGCCATGCGCAAGGTGGATGAAGAGTGGGGCCAGGAGTGGTGGTTTAAGGTCTGGGGACCGGAAGAGATCGCCGAGGAGGGGATTGGCTCCCGTGAGCAATGGGTTTTGCGGCCGACGGATCGCTGGCATGGCTTCGGTGCGCTGGCGGAAGGTTTTAATATGCTCGATCCGATCAAAGCGACCGTGGTCACGCCGGGACTGGGTGTGGATGGGGACTTTGATGCGCAGGGGATTCCCGCGGGCATGGTCACAAAATATCTGGCGGAACATGGGGTGATCGTTGAAAAATGCGGGCTTTATTCGTTTTTTATTATGTTCACCATCGGCATCACCAAAGGGCGCTGGAACACCTTGGTCGCGGCTTTGCAGCAGTTTAAGGATGATTATGACAAGAACCAGCCCCTGTGGAAAATCCTGCCCCAGTTTGCGGCGGCCCATCCGCGCTATGAATCCATGGGGTTAAAGGACCTCTGTCAGCAGATCCATGAAAGTTATAAGTCTTACGATATCGCGCGCATGACAACGGAGATGTATCTCTCGGATATGGAGCCCGCGGTGAAACCCTCGGAGGCCTATGCCATGATGGCGCATGATGAAATTGAGCGCGTGGAAATCGACGAGTTGGAAGGGCGCGTGACCGCCGTGCTGCTCACGCCCTATCCTCCGGGCATTCCTCTTTTGATTCCTGGGGAGAGGTTTAATAAAACCATCGTGAACTACCTTAAGTTCGCCCGGGATTTTAATCAGAAATTCCCCGGGTTTGAGACCGACATTCACGGCTTGGTGGCCAGCCACGAAGACGGACGCCGCCGCTATTTCGTGGATTGCCTGAAGCTTTCTCCGTCTTAAAACGAGATCCGCGGGGCCGGGGCGGGAGGGGAGTGTCTCTTGCCTTTCCTTTTCCCCGAGACGTCAAAAAGTTTGGCAGCCTGTCGTGAGCAATTAAACGCAGTCCCAGGAGGGCCTCCCGGGAATCTTGGAGTTTTCGTAAAATTTTTGGAGAGTCCCTCTTTCAATGCATGCCTAGTTCGTGGACAATGAAATTGTCTAGGAAAGCGGGGGGATATGAGATCAACTGTCAAAAGGACGGCCGTCCTGGTGGTGTTTGGAATTTTCGTTGTGGCCTTGGGGTTTCAGAATTGTTCTCCGGCCCGCTTTGATCCTAACATGGCCAATTTGAGTTCTCTCAGTAATAATGCGGCCGGTGGCAACCCCAATGGCAATGGGAATCCGAACAGCAACGGCAATCCCAACGGGAACGGCAACCCAAACGGGAATGGCAATCCCAATGGCAACGGCAATGATCCGCAACTCCACAAAGCCTGTGAGCTGGAAAAGAAAAACGATGGGGATGTGTGGATGGTGTCCGCCGGTCAGGAGCGGGAACCCGTGGATTGCACGGTCGGCACCGGCAAACAGTTTCGTGTCTTTGATTTGCAAAAAGAATATCAGTGCCGTAACGGCACGGCCTCTTTGACGGGTCGGGTGGACCGCACTCCGCGCGGACTGGAAGGCTCTTGCAACCTCGATTGCGACACCCACAAAAACGGCGAGAAGTGGTGGGTGGATCTGGCCACCTCCATTGAAACTCTGACCTGCCCGACCGCCCTCAATGTGACCTCCACGGTGAAATTCAAAAACGAAGCGGAGTACACCTGCACGAACGCAACGGCTTCCGCGACCGGCACCCTTAAAAAGACGAAGATCGAAGAAACCCCTTGTCCTCCGCTGACCTTTAATGACGAGGACAAACAAGCCACTTTGGCCTACGAGGACATCTATCCTGATCCGTTGGACAATGACTACAATGACTTTGTGACAAATATCAAAGTGGTGGAGACTTATTCCAGCCTGGGGGAACTGAGCCAGATTTCCCTGGAGTACGCAGCCAAGAAAATCGGCGGGGGCTTGCCGCACAAGTTGGTGATGGTGTTTGACGGGATTGTGCGGGGGCGCGATGGCTGGGTCAGTAACCAGAATCTTTTTACCTCCGAGCCCATGTTTAAAGGATCGGCGACGATCAAATACCAACTTTTCTCCGCCGGCACGCTTTTAAGTTCCAAGACCGTGCTCAAGGACAAAGACTTGATCGTGTTTGACAGCACCAAGACCGCGGCGGAGAAGAAATACGTCGCCAAAATCACCATCACCGGGATTGATGGAAAACTCAATTTGCTGAGCGAGCGCAAAGGGCTTTCCGTGAAGCGCTACCGCACTTTGCTCTATATTCCGGATTCAGGGAGATACAGCACCATGAAACGTTATGACATCGATATCAGTGATATCAATCCTTCGGCCTACGACGGGTCGGGGCGCCCTCTGGCCTTCTTTGTGCCGGTCAACTGGCGCTACCCTAAAGAGGCGGTGGATATTAAAAACGCTTACCCTGACTTTAAGGCGCATGCGGATTACCTGAGAAATTCCATCACCAATCCGAATCTGGTGGAATCCGATAAAGCGAAGAACTGGTTTAATAACGTGATTCTCAAATACGTCGAGTAAGCGCCGAGGGGGTGCCCAAAACCCCTTCGGGAGATTCCGGGTGGAGGGCCGCAATCAGGCGCTCCACCAAGGCCCTGCTAAATTCGCCGCGCTCCCAAAGGACCCTCAGCGCCTCCTCCGACGACAGCGGAGCACGCCCTTCCTGAACCCGGGTCAACTCATCAAACTCATCAGCCAGGCCGAGAATCTGGGATTCGTTTTTCAGCTTCGGTTCCGCCAGGCCCGAGGGAAAGCCCGTGCCATTGGCGCGCTCATGGTGCTGAAGAAGGGGGAGTTGGATTTTCTCAGACAGAGGAATCCTTTTTTCTTTTAAAAGATTCAGCGAAAGCTCCGGGTGGCGTTGGTAGGCGGCGGACTGGGGATTGTCTTGGTCTTCCAAGGGCACGACCGCAAGGCCGATGTCATGAAACATCCCCGCCAGGGCGAGGTCTTCCGGCGTCCCCACCCCCGTCACCACGGAGAAAAGCGCGGCAAAGAGCGAGACATTGGCCAGGTGGGCGTAATTTCCACCCGTATCCCCCACCACTTGCAGGAGCCTTTGGCGGAATTCTCCCGGGACCACCGGCAGCACCAGGCTGTGAATGGTTTTTTGGATTTCCTCCAGGAGCTTTTTCCCGTCGGAAAACCCGCTCTCCTGGTTTGTGGAGAAGATCTCGCTCAGAAGGTCCCGGATCGCCGCTTGCAAGCGCTCTCTTTTTTCGGTCTCACTCGGAACCCCGGACCCCTCGCTCTGGCGGTGAAGGCGCCCGGAGGTGTAGGCGTGGAATTTCTCCATCTGGTGCACCGGAACAAAGAATGAGCCCACCGCGGTGTTTTTCAGTTTAGCCACGCGGCTGGCGTCCACGGATTGCCCGGCCGCGGAATAACGGACATAGCGCCCATTCAGCGGTAAAAGAACATGCAGATCGAAATCAAGAACCTGATCGGGCTCGATATCCTGCACGCGCACAGAGCGGAAGACCGGCAGGAACTTGATTTTGGCAAGCGCCTCCTCCAGCCGAGCCTTGAGAAGGTCCTTTTCAAAGGGATAAAGAAAGACATCCGTGAATCCGTTTTTTCGGAAGCTTTTGCCGTCAAAACCAAAATCCCTGTTATGGTGGACATAGAAGATAGGGGCCTGGCGCAACCCCCCCCGCAGCGACTGCGCCACCTCGCCCACGGTGATCTCGGCCAAACCCGGGCCGGCCACCAGCAGGTCACAGCGGGACAGCTCCGGGGATTCCAGAAGCGCCAGGAACTCCTCGGTGGTCCGGACGTGGGTTGTTTTCACACCCGGGGTCACGGCCAAAATAAAATCGGAAATGGCCGGATCAACGCCGATCAAGAGCAGGGACAGACTCGATTCATTTTCTTTCACGCCGCCTCCAAAAAATTAAGCGCTTCTTTTAGCTACGGACTCCAATTGCGTCTTCAGCATGGAGACCTCAAAGGGCTTCACCACGTAGCCGCTCACGCCAGCGGCGATGGCCTCGGAGATCTGCTTGGCCTCGGCCTCCGCGGTGACCAGTAAAAAGGGCAGATCCTTAAAGCGGCTGCCCCGGACTCTTTTCAGCAGATCCAGGCCAGTGCAATTGGGCATATTCCAGTCAGAGACAATCAAACCGACCGGCGCGGGGGAATTGTTCAAAGCCTCCCAGGCGACCGCGCCGTCATTGGCTTCGATAATATCGCTAAAGCCAATTTCCATCAGGGACTTCTTCACCAGCTTTCTCATGGTCATCATATCGTCCACCACCAGGACTCGCGTTTTTGGATCGAACATACTGCATCCTCCTTCAGTTTTTTTCAGTGCCGATTTCCATGAAAAACCTCTGCTCTTCAACGGAAAAGGGTAAAATTATGGAATCGTGGTTTCCTAAATGGTCAATCTTCAAGTCCGAAGCCCTGATGACAGAGGGAAGAGCCTTGTCAATGGTGTGGCCTCTGGAGTTGAGAATGGTCTTTGCGTGCCCGAAGATCATATTGGTCAGCTCCCCGGCCCCGTCTTTGAGATCCTCACTGATTTCGGTGAAGGTCTCCCCCAGCATCCGGGACATCAAATCCAGGAAGACCTTTTCGGGAAAGCACAGGGCAATGCTCCCGGTGAAACTTTTGCTGGTGATGCCGATGATGCCGGCAATGTCGGTTTTGCAGTCAAACTCCCCGGATCTTTTTAAAAGGGGCTTTAACGGATTCACCTTGGTCCGGCACTGGATATCAAGGACGTGCATGGTGCCCTCGATAAAGGGATTGATGAAGCTGACATCAATTTTGGTGGGGGCCTTGGGGGAGGGGCCGTCCACACCGATCTGGTTCACGCTGTGGATCGGCTTGACGACGGTATCAAGGCCTTCCTGCCGGATCGTCGCGTGGACATAGCGGTTTTCCGCCAGGGCGTACAATTGTTTTTGCTGTTTCCGCAGTTCAATGCCGATTGGAGTCAGCGCCTTGAGGGCTTTGTACTCCAATCGGAAGTTCTGGAAATCAATGATCACCGCTCCTGAGACCGGGGATTTTTCCAACTCGTCCAGAATATCCCGGGCCAGGGACTCCGAGAGGTCACTGGTGAGATCTTTTTTCAGGAAATAGGTGATAAGCACATCGCCGCGTATTTTTTGAAATGACATGGGTCTTCTCCTGTCCCTAGTAGCGGGCCTCAATCATGAAATATAAAAATGCCGGTGTTTCTTTTTTGCCGTTCAAGGAGTCTTTCAGGTAAGCGCCCGGGAAAAAGACGCCGCCGCCTCCGCTGAGGGAAAGCCCGGGATTCATGGCGTATTTTGCGACAAAGTCCGCTTCTGAGCCCAGCTCCTTTCCGGGGGAAGTGGTGCCGCCAAGGGCGGTGCTGCCATCGGGTTGAAAGGCGGTGGTGTCTGCGTTCGTTCGTTGGAAGTAGTAGAGATCAGCATTGGTGGACCAGGTTTTTGACCACGTCGAGGCCAAGTGCAGCGCGGCTCCTGTGAGGTTTCGGCGTCCCACGACATCCGTGCGGCCCAAGGCTTCAAAGGTGGTGGGAGCCAGCTCCCGCCACTCGGGCCCGGCACGGAAAAGCTGCAGTCCCAATTTTTGTCCTGAGCCTTCGCCGAACAAAGAGTCCACGCGGGTGTCGATCATGTCGTTTTCGGAGTTTTTTCCGAAACGGGCGGAGTTCTCGCTTCCGAAAGTCCGTGCGGCCTCCAAGGCCCAAGTCCAAACGCCTTCACCGGTCACAAAACGTGTGCCATAAACGCCAAAGTGCCAGGGGCGGGTGGCGTCCACGGGCTCCGCCGAGGGGCTGCGCTGGTCCTGCAGATAAAATCCATAAAGATCCAGGGTTTTCAAAACGCCCTCGGAAAGCCAACTGCCGTATAATCCGGAGAGATCCTTATCGCCGCCATTGTGTTTGGCCGAAGAAAAGGTCTCAACGATTTTGGCTTGAAACAAATCCAGAGAGAAGGACGGGGCCGGGGTGTAGCGGAAGCGAAGAGCATCGAAGCTTCGTCCATAGACGCCCCAGTCGGAAGCTCCCAGGATGACTTGATCGCCATAAGCCAGCGCCTGGCGTCCGACGACGAGGTGAAGGGTCTCCGCCACGCTCAGATCCAAGGAGGCGGTTCGCAGGTTGATGCTGTCGGCACTGCCGGTGGCGTTGGAGTTTCCGGAGGTTTCCGTCACGGAGTTGGCGGTGCCGGAGGTGGGGACTAAGGCGGTGTCGCCCAGAATCTTGTTAAACTGGGGCTCCACGGTGAGAGTCAGATTCTCAATCCCGGTAAAAGTGAAACGCGGGCGGAGGCGCAAAGAGGAAAACTGTTTGCGGTCCACAAGATTGTATTGGTTGGCATCCTCATAGCGGTAGCGGCTGTAGAGGGACCACTTCCAGGGGGACTCGCTTTCGGGTTTCGCGTTCAAGGCCTCCACGGCCGCGGCCGGAAGGGCGAAGGGTGCTAGCAAAAGAGGGGCTAGGATTATTTTGAAAAGACTCATGCGATTCTCCTTACGGTCAAGGTGGTCAATATTTGTTCCGCAATTTGCGGCAGGGGACAGACGCTTTCAGCGGCGCCGATTTCATAGGCCACTCGGGGCATTCCGTACACGACACAGCTGTCCTCATCCTGGGCGATGGTTCTGGCGCCTTGCTTTTTCATGGCAAGAAGCCCTTGGGCTCCGTCAGACCCCATGCCAGTCAGGATCACACCAACGCTGTTTTTTCCGACGACGCTGGCGATGGAGTGAAAAAGATAATCCACCGAAGGTTTATGCCGGCTCATCGGCGCATCATCGGTGATGCGGACGCAAAGGCCCTGGGGGCTTCTCTGCACTTTCATCTGCCGCCCGCCGGGGGCGATCAGAACCCGGCAGGGTTTGAGTTCGTCGCCGTCCTCGGCTTCTTTGACTTCAAAGGGGCAAAGGCTGTTGAGCCGCTCGGCAAAGGCCTTTGAGAAAACCGGGGGAATGTGTTGCACAATCACCGTGGGCGGGATTTTTTCAGGCAGAGCCTGCAGGACTTCTTTGAGGGCCTCGGTGCCGCCGGTGGAGGCGCCGATGGCCAGAACCTTGCGCAGGTCTAACTCGCCGGCAAAGCCCCGCCGGGGCTTTTGCGGGGAGGACGAACGGCGAAGGACCTTGGCGCCCGCGGCCTCTTTGACTTTCTCCCGGATCAGGGGGCCGACCGTGGGCAACTCACCCAGGGTCGGTTTTTGGATATAGTCCACGGCGCCGAGCTCAAGGGCGCGGAAAACCTCGTTGCCTTCCTGGAGTTGAAGGGAGGAGATCATCACCACGGGAATGGAGTGCTCGGGAAGAAGCCTTTCCAGCCACTCCACGCCGGTCATATGGGGCATATGAATATCGAGAGTGATCACATCAGGGCGGTGGGCGCGGACCATCGCCTCCGCCTCCCGCGCGTCCCCGGCCACGCCGATGATCTGAAGCTCGGGGTCTTCTTTGAGGACGCGTTGGAGGAGTTCACGGATGGTGCGGGAGTCATCCACGATCAAAACTTTTCTTGGCCGCGAAGGGACCTTGGGAGTGCCGGAGAGCAGAGCCACTTGCAGACGCCCGCTGGGAACGTGAAAGAGCACTTTTCTTCCGGACGCCCCGCCGCCGGATTTTCCCAGAATGGGGATCTTGTGCTTGGCCAGAAGCTCCTGGGCGATGCGGATGTTTTCCAATCCCACATCAAAATTTTTATGCACGCCATCTGTTTCCGAGGCCCCGCCGGCGATTTTTGCGGCGAGGTCTTGGGGGCGTGCCCCCACCGCCGCGCAAAGTTCCTGGATCAGGGCGGGGATGGCGAGGGTTCCGTAGCGGAAATCTTCGTTTTGCCCATAAGAAGAAAGAGGTTTGGGATGCGCGTAGTGGATCATGCCGCCGATGGCGTGGTGTTTCGAAAACAGGCAGACGGAAACACAGGAGCCCAGCACCGTGGAGATCACGGCTTCCTGGGGACAGAGAAGGAGTTCACCGATATGCAAATGGTAAAGGGGTTTTTGCGACGCCACTTAGGACCCCTTCATGAAAATAGAGGGGCCCGTGTTTTTCCAGCGGTGATTCAAGCCTTGCAGGGACTCGGAATGCCCGATGAAAAAGTGCCCCCCCTCCTTGACGGTCCTGAATATTTTCTTTTGCACAAAATCGATGTTGGGCGGGTTGAAGTAAATCAAAACATTGCGGCAGAGAACCAGATCAAAAACCTTTTCACCGGGGGAGGTGTTTTCGATGAGGTTGTGCTGCCGGAACACAATTTTTTCTTTAAGATGAGGCTTAATGCGGAACCATCCCTGCGCTTCATTTTTGCCGAGGTCGATCGAGGCCGGATGGTAGTGTGGGGGAATCTCCGATTTTTTAGAGAGGGAATAAACCCCGTTGTCCGCATGCCTCAGCACATGGGTGTCAATATCCGTGGCCAGGATTTTAAAATCCCGGTTCTTGTCAATATGCCGGTCCAAGACCATGGCAAGGGTGTAGGCCTCTTCTCCCGTGGACGAGGCCGCGCACCAGACTTTGAAAGTGGGGTGGGGACTTTTATGCCAAAGGGGCAGGATTTTTTCCGCCAGATACTCAAAGTGTTTGGGCTCGCGGAAAAAGTCTGTTTTGTTGGTGGTCAGAAGGTTCGTAAAAACCTCCCACTCCGGGTCGGTTTTTGTCAGGGATTCCAGCAATTGCCGGTACTCCGTATAAGTGCTCAGGCCCCGGGCGCTGATGCGGGAGCGCAACCGCGTCCGGACCAAATCGTGCTTTGCGGGTTTCAGGGCAATCCCGGCCCGCGCTTCAATGACCTGGCAGAAAAATCGAAGATCCTCTTCTGTTAACTCTGGGGTGGTGGACCCACTCCAGAGGTTTGCTGCAATCGCTGACATGGTTTAGACGTCCTCAAAGCCGCTGCTGTCATAGCTGGGCGCATCTCCGGAGGCCTTTTTCAGAACCGGAGCGGCGGAGGCGGGGGACGAGGTTTTCGGGCCCTTCAGGTGGACCACATTGGCAGCGGGTCTTGCGACGGGTTTTTTCTGGACTGGTGCCGGAGCGGAGGCCAGGGTTTGAACCGCAGCCTCCTGTCCATTTCCGCCGTTGACGGTGGACACAAGTTGGTTGACCGCGCTCTTTAAAGCCTCGGCTTGGGCGGAGAGTTCTTCCGCGGCGGAGGCACATTCTTCTGAGGTGGCCGCGTTTTGCTGAGTCATCTGGTCCAATTGACTCATGGCTTTAGTGATCTCCGCGCAGCCGCGGGCTTGTTCCTGGCTGGCAGAGGCGATTTCCGTCGCCATCCCGGAGACTTTCGAGACGTTTTCAACGATTTCCTGGAAGACCTCTCCGCACTCCCGTGTCACTTGCGTGCCGGAGTTGACGCTGGTTTTGGTGTCTTGGACCATTTGATTCACTTTATTGATGCTCTCCTCTAAAAGCGAGGCGATCTCTTCCGCAGCGGTGCCGCTCATGCGGGCGAGATTTCCCACTTCTTCCGCCACCACGGCAAAACCTTTTCCGTGCTCGCCGGCACGGGCGGCCTCGACGGAGGCATTAAACGACAATAACTCGGTTTTATTGACAATCTCATTGATAACCTTGGTTTTCTTATCGATCTGCTCGATGACTTTCACGATCTCAGCCATGCCCTCGCTGCTGGCGTTGATTTTCTCCATGGAGTCCATCATTTTTTTGATGACATCCTGGCCCTGCACCACGGCTTCCTGGGATTTGTTGGAAGTGGAGGCGGCGGAGTTGGCGTTGTCGGAGTTCTTGGCGATCATCGAATTCATCTCTTCCACGGAGGCGGCGGTTTCCTCAAGGGAGGCGGCCTGCTCGGTGGCGGATTGAGAGAGTTCCTCAGAGGAGCCGGCGATCTGGGAGGCCGCTCCGCTCACCTGAATGGAGCTATCGGAGAGATTCTGGACCACGGCGGCGATGGCACGGGTGACTGCACGCAAGACCATAAAGGCGATCAAGACCGAGATCATGATGGCCACAGTGGAGACAAGGACTCCCAAAGTGATGGCGCGGCTGGCGTCGGCATTGGCCTCCTGGGATTTTTGCGCCAGTTGGTCCGAGGTGAGTTGGTTCAGCTCTTCCACATGCTTGCGCATCTCCCCGAGATACTGGTCCCGGGTTTCAATATAGATGCCGGTTGCTTCCTGGTTCTTGTTTTGCAGAGCCAATTCGCGGGTGCGCTTCATCCCGGCCAGGTATTTACCGTAGGCATCAAGATAGCGGTTCAAGATGGCCATGCCTTTTTCTGAAGCCAGGGCTTTGTACGCTTCCACGTCCCGGTTCTGTTTTTCCACCACTTCGGTGAACGCGGCTTCGTTGGCTTTCAGCAGCTTTTGATCCGTAAAGAGGATGGACTCGGCAGAGACGTTAGAAAGGCGTCGTTGATTGTCTTTGATCTCAGCGGTCAACTGGTCGCGTTTGACCACATTGCCGGTCACATCGTTCAGGCTGTCCCGCAGACCCGAAAGATTCTGCAGACTGAAAACTGTGCTGCCGACAAAGGCGATAGACAAGAGGCCGATGATGGCCCAGATTTTTTTGCTCAAACTCCATTTATTCATGTGTGTTCCCTTTCCTAATTATTAAGCCGCTGCTTTAGATGAGTTGTTTTTTAAAGTGTTGATATCCTGAATGCTCAGAGCCGCCCGAATGTCGAGAATCAAGGTCATGCGGTTGTCCCGGCGGGCGACTCCCGTCAGATATTGTTCTTTGCTGGAGAGGGTTTCGGGAGCGGGGCTCACGTCCTCGGGGTGAAAAGCCAGCACGCTGTTGATGCGGTCCACGATCACCCCCAGGCAAAGAGTGGGGTCAAGATCAAGAATAATGATGGCGGTCTTAGGGCCATCCTGAATCTGGGTGAGTTGTAATTTGGATCTGAGATCCAAGACGGAAATCACCTGGCCCCGCAAGTTGATCACCCCTTTGTAGTAAGAGGGGGTTTGCGGGATGGGCGTCGGTTCACTCATCTCGATCACCTCTTTGACCTGGAGAAGGGGAATGGCGTATTGCTCTTTCCCCAATAAAAAAGTGAGATACCGTTCACTGGTATCCGCCTGCCTCGCTTTTGAGGGCTTTTTGTTTTCTTCCGTGCTCATACGGCCTCCCTTTTCTGATAAGATTTTGTTTTCAAGTGGTCGGACCCTCCGGCAGCGCGGGTCAATTCAAAGAGATCCAGAATCAGCGCGGGTTTTCCGTCGCCCAAGATCGCCGATCCGATCAGACCGGTTTTTCCTTTCACTTCGCTTCCGAGGGGTTTAATGACAATTTGTTGTTGCGCGATGATCTGGTCCACCAGCACCGCAAAGGCGCGATGGGAGTTGTCGCGGATAATCAGGGAGGTGAGCTGCCAGGCGGGATTGCGGGTTTTCGGCTCCCGTTGCAGCAAAGTGGACAGCCGGAAGACCGGAAGGGTCTCGTCACGCAAAGTGAGAAGTTCCGAACGGCCGTAAACCAGATTGATTTCTGATTCCTGAGGGCGGAAAAATTCCGAGATCTGCGCCAGGGGCACAACATATCTCTCTTCGCCCAGGCGAATGACCACGCTATCCACGATGGCCAGGGTCAGTGGCAGGAAGATGCGAAAGCCGGTGCCTTTCCCTAAAGCGGTTTCAATCTCGATACTGCCTTGCAGGGAGGTGATATTGGTGCGAACGACATCCATGCCCACTCCGCGGCCCGAAAGGTCCGTGACCTGTTCTTTGGTGGAAAAGCCCGGGAGGAAAATCAGTTGATAAGCCTGTTCCGGACTCAGCACCGCTTCGCCATCGAGAAGACCTTTGGCCTTTGCCTTGGCGATGAGTTTGTCCGCGTCCAGCCCTTTGCCGTCATCCCGCACTTCAATCACGATGTGGCCGGCACGGTGGAATGCGGACAAGTAAACGTGTCCAGTCGAAGATTTGCCGGAAACCCGGCGCCCTTCGGCGTCTTCAAGACCATGGTCAATGGCGTTGCGGATGATGTGCACCAAAGGGTCGCCGATTTGTTCCAAGACGGTCTTGTCAATTTCCGTTTCCTCCCCGGAGAGATGCAGCTCGACGTCTTTGCCGATGGCCTGGGAGGTGTCGCGGACGATGCGGGCCATTTTCTGGAAAGTTTGTTTGATCGGAAGCATCCGCAGGCTCATGGAGATGCTTTGAGTCTCCTTAATGATTTTCGACATCGATGCCAGCGTCTCGCGCATCAAAGGGGAAATGGCGGGGGAGTTTTCAACGGCCTGTTGCACCATCACGGCTTGAAGGATGGAAAGTTCCCCGACATTGTTGAGTAAGTTTTCAATCCGCGCGATGCTGACGCGGATGTTTTCCTCCTTGCTCTTGGCGGGGGCGGGGGTGGCCGTCAAAATCGGCATCGGTGCTTCTTCCGGAGCGGCTTCGGTGCGGACAGGATTCTCCTCCTGCCCGTAGCCGGAGGTCAGGGCCTGGGTGAGTTCCGCAGACAGCGCGGGGTTGGCGCAATTGGCCCCAAGATCATTTTGCAGCACCTCAATGGTGGTGGTGAGATGGTCGTTACATCTCAGAAGAAGGTCGATGATGGGCTTGGTGATGGAAAGTTTTTTTTCTTTTAACGCCAGCAGCAGGGATTCCAGTTTATGGGTGAAATCCGCCAGTTCAGAAAAACCGACACCGCCGGAGGAGCCTTTCAGGTTGTGCGCCAGACGGAACAACTGATTCAGAATGTGCGGATCTTCAGCGCTTTTTTCCAGATTTAAAAAACAGGCTTCCGTGCTGGAAAGCAGGTCCTTTGCTTCAGTCAGAAAATCCCTTTTGATGTCGTTCTCGAAGTTGTCCATTCAAATCCTTCTTTGAATTTCATGCGAGGCGCGGGCGGTCCATGCCTGTCCGCGCCTTCTTATCGAGTGGTCAAAGAAAAACTGTTTATTAAATCGGGCATAAAAATAGACATACCGGGCGAATCTTGCCTGTTAAGAAAACTTAACATACGTCCATCATCCAGAAGTGTTAAAGGGCGGGTTTTTACTCTCGACAGGATTTCTGCCGTGAATTTAAATAATCCATGTATAGACCGTAGCAGAGGAACTCTGGAGTCCATTCCTGATTGCCACGCATTTTCAAAAGCAGGAATAGCTCATGAATGAAATCTCAAAAGTTGTTGGCGCAGCTTTTGTTTTCAATGAGGCTTTCTCCGGCCGGCCTTTTCTTTTTTTTGATAAAGCTAAAATTGTGTATGTCGAATCCGGAGCCCTGGAGCTGGGGGTCGGGGAGCAGCGGCGGATTGTTTTTGCGGGGATGGCGGTTTACATCCCGGCCATGACCCGTGGCTTTAAAAAAAAGAAGGGGCCGGAGGTTTCAGGCTGGCTCCTGAATCTGCCGCCGGAGCTGACGGACTTTATGCCCCGGGAGGTGTTCTCCCTGAAGTATTCGGATCTGGCTTACTGGCTTTCTAAAAAAATCATCTCATGGACTTTTTCCCCGGAGACGGCGGCTGCTTATGAGCGCCTGATCTTGACCTTTTGTGACGAGTTGAAATGCTTGGGAAAGAGTCCCTATCACCTGCCGCGATTCCCGCGTGATAAACAACTGCGGATGGTGGCGAAATTTTTGATTGAAAACATCCAGGATATGAACACGCTGGATTACTGGGCCAAGGTGGCGGCCAAATCCCGGCGTCTTTTCACTGAGGCCTGGAAATCAGAAACGGGCCTGTCCTTCGCCGTTTGGCGGCAACGAGTGAAATTTCTGGCGGCTTTGCGCATGCTTGAGGAAAACAAATCCGTCACGGAGGTCGCGCTTTCGCTGGGGTACAAAAACGTCAGCACCTTCAATGTTGTTTTCCGCAAAGAGTTCGGGGATTCGCCCCTGAATTACATGCTCACCAAGAAGCAAGGCCGCTGAGTTGCCAGATGTCAGCTTGGCATTCTTATGACTTTTTGTTACCGTTTAAAGATGTCAGGAAAGGAGTCCTGTCATGCAAACCATTCTTGGCGCCAACGGGGTTATCGGATTTGAACTCGCTCACGAGTTGCATCGCCGGGGGATCCCCTTGCGTCTGGTCAGCCGCACGCCCGCCAAGCGGGGTTTAAATGAAGAACTTGTGGCGGTGGATCTGTTGGATGCCAAGGCCACCCGCCGGGCCGTGCAGGGGACTTCGGTGGTGTACCTCACGGTGGGGTTGCCGTACGATGTGCGCGTCTGGAAAGCCCAGTGGCCGGTGATCATTCGCAATGTCCTTGCCGCCTGCAAGGAACATCAATCCCGTCTGGTCTTTTTTGACAACGTCTACATGTATGGTCTTGTCCAGGGATGGATGACCGAGCAAAGCCCCCTGCATCCGGTCTCAGAAAAAGGCCAGGTCCGCGTGCAAGTGGCGGACTTGCTTCTTCAGGCCGCCCGCGCCGGAGAGGTGGATGTGCGCATTGCCCGCTCGGCCGATTTTTACGGTCCGGGGGCCAGGACGGGGATCCCGAATATTTTGATCTTTGACCCCTTGGCAAAAGGGGGGCGGCCAAAATGGCTGGGTTCGGCCACGCGTCTTCATTCTCTGACGTACACGCGGGATGCGGCCCGAGCCACTGCGGAGTTGGGTTTGCGGGACACCCTGCCGCGCGGGCAGCGGGTGTGGCATTTGCCGACGGACTCCCCGGCCCTCACGGCTGAGCAATGGGTGCAGATCGCGGCCCGGGAGCTGGGGCGGACGCCACCCCCGAAAATCCAGATTTTAAGTGCGGGGATGCTTCGCGTGGCCGGTTTGTTCCAGCGCACGATCAAAGAGCTCGTCGAGATGCTCTACCAATATGACCAGGACTATCTTTTTTCCTCAGAGGCCTTTGAAAAAGAATTCGGCCTCAAACCCACCCCCTACGCCCAAGGCATCGCGGAGACGATGCGAAGGCTGAAGGAGGCCTCCAGCTCTGCGCGAAAGCACAGCAAGCCTTGACGGGCCCGAGTTCGCTTTTTAATGCAGGTCCTTTGGGGCTCACAGGTTCTTCCTCTCATGGTGAGCGAGCTACCTCCCTGGTTTTCGGCGATGACCGGCGCCCATCGTCGTGGCCATATCTGTTGGTTGCTGGAGTCAGGGGTTCTTAAGTTGGAAGAGAGTTTGAAATAAACCCTGATTCTAACAGACATGAAATCCCCTTAAAAATCACAATCTTGCACAAAAACTTATTGACCATTTTTCACTCTGTAAATATATTGCCCCGAAGTTATGAAAGCCCAAGCCTCCTTTTTTGATTACCATAAAACCAAAGACATCCGACGCCAGTACGGACGCACTTGGCATGGCGGGGCTGAAAGCAGAGGGCATCGGAAAAACTTTCGCCCACTCTCGGAAAGAAAATGGATTCACCTGGTTCTTAAATCCCACAAAGCGAAAGGCCCATGGAGTTTTCTCACTCCTAAAAACCAGGCTCTGATTCAAAAGGTGCTCACGGAAAGAGCCAAGAAATGGGGTGTGCAGATCGCAGAGATCGTGAATGTGGGAAACCATTTGCATATCAAATGCCGTTTCAAATACCGCGAGGGTTTTCAGAACTTCCTGCGCTCGGTGACCTCTCTTATCGCCCGAGGCATCACCCAGAGTCGCCGAGGAGTGAAGGTCGGTAAATTCTGGCAGGGCCTGGCCTTCACGCGGGTGTTAAAAACATCTTTTGAAGAGCTGCAGCTAAAGGGTTACTTTAAAGCCAATCTTCGTGAGGCCCGAAAAGGGCCCAAAGCCCGGGAAGAGTTTCTGGGGAAGTTCAATGCATGGATCTACCGCTTGAGATATGCCAGCACGGCCTGAAGAAGGCTAGGCATTCACAATAGAGCCAATGTTTCCTAGATAGCCTCTTCTGAAAACGGAGATCTTACGCCCTTGAGTCTTGAAGAACATGACGGCGGGCATGCCGTGCCTTTTAAGCGGGTGGGGGCTGAAAGCCCTGGCGATCCGAGGGGACTTTTTGTTAAAGCTGGTCTTGCCAAGATACAGGAATAAGTTCGTTAGACTGAGATATATAATTGTCCAGGCGGAAGTTTCGAAAAAACAAATCTTTGATGGTTGGTGCAATGAAACGAGTGATCTTATTGACCTCGCTTTTAATCCTAGGGCTTTGCGCGTCGCAAGTTCTTCCCCTTCTCGTGGGTGAGCTTCCCTCCTGGTATTCCGTGCCAAGGCAGTTTCTAACGATGACTTTGCTTGCATTCATCATGATCGAAGTCGGACGCGAATTTGATGTGGATTTGAAAAATAAAAAGCAATATGCCGTTGACTACGGCGTGGCGGCGACGGCGGCGGCATTCCCATGGCTGTTTTGTACATTCTATTTCCTGGCGTTTTTAATGCCGTCTGAAAATGAAAACGGAGGAGCAGGGTGGGTGGAGGCCCTCCTGGCTGCGCGCTTTGCTGCGCCCACTTCCGCTGGGGTTCTTTTTTCAATGCTTGCGGCGGCTGGCCTTGCAGGGACCTGGGCGTTCAAAAAAACGCGCATTTTAGCAATCTTTGATGATCTCGACACGGTTCTCTTTATGATTCCTCTTAAAGTCCTTATGGTGGGATTTGTCTGGCAACTGGGGGTGGATTTGGTGATTGTGGCGATGTTGCTTTTTTTGGGGGTTAAGTTCTACAGAAATATTGATGTGCCGACGAGTTGGAAATGGGTGTTATTTTATTCCACCTTAATCACCGGCCTTAGCGAGTTGATTTACTTTTACACGAAAGATCCTTCGACCTTGATCGGGGCCCATATCGAAGTCTTGTTACCTGCATTTATATTGGGGTGCTCTTTGAAGACCCATAAGAACGAGGCAATTGCGGTGCCGGGTCAGGATCTTCCGGGGGACGGCGCGGAAGAACGGGCCAGTCTCTTGATTTCGTGCGCTTTTATGCTTTTGGTGGGATTATCGATGCCCTCGGCATTCGGGCCTGGGTCGGTGATTAAAACTGGTATGAGTTGGCCTGAAGTGGGGCTTCATGTGCTCCTGGTCACTGCTTTATCCAATATTGGAAAGATGTTTGCCTCCTTCTGCTATAGAAAGGAAGCAAGTTTAAAAGAAAGAATAGCGGTTTCAGTTTCTATGTTCCCCCGGGGCGAGGTGGGGGCGGGGATCTTGGCGATTTCTCTGTCCTATGGAATTACCGGCCCCTTTGTGGCTATCGGTTTTCTGTCTTTGGCGTTAAATTTGATATTGACAGGATTTTTTATTTTAGTGGTTCAACGGCTCCTTGAACCTCCGAAGGCGGCCTCTCTTTATATGGAAGGTCCCGGTTCATAACTCTGGAGAAAGAGTGGTTGAGGCTTTTACGCATTTTTTTGTCTCGGCGGCGGTGATTGTGGTGGCGGGTGTGTTTCTCACCCGTTATTCTGATCGCATCGCAGAGTTAACCAAGTTAGGAAGGCTCTTAGTCGGGAGTGTCTTTCTTGCCGCTGCGACCTCGTTACCGGAGTTTTTTGTCGATATGAGTGCGGTACGAACAAATATGCCAAATCTTGCCGTTGGGGATTTGTTGGGAAGTAGTCTATTTAATCTCTTGATTTTGGCTATTGCCGATCTCATTCATAAGGATGGCAACATCCTTTTTTCGCGGGCCTCGTCGCAGCACGCCCTGGCGGCTTCCATGTGTATCAGTGTCACAGCGGTCGCGGGAACTGGAATTCTTTTGGGGCCGCCCCTTGCGAAGTACTCCTTAGGGGAACTCGGTCTGGGAACGGCGTCTATTGTCGTAGCCTATCTCCTGGGGCTGCGAATGATTTATTTTAACCAGAGTTTGGGGACAGCATTGAGGGATTCCCTCACTTCCGGAGTTCGCGAACAAAGAAGGCGCGCTCTGGTTAGGGCCCTCGGAGGGTATTTGATGGCTTCGGGAGCAATTTTGTTGGCAGCACCCTTTATGGCCGAGGCGGCGGGAGAGATTGCTGAGAAAACAGGGATTGGAACTTCGTTTGTCGGCACAACATTGGTGGCGTTCAGTACCTCCCTTCCTGAATTTGTTTCTACCATATCGGCGGTACGCCGAGGGGCCTTCGATTTAGCGCTGGGGAATATTTTCGGAAGCAATGCGTTTAATATGATCTTGCTGGCACCTCTGGACCTGTTTTATGAAGGCTCCTCTTGGCTGCGGCCTCGCTCACGCACGTATTTACCAGTTTTGCCACGATTCTTATCACTTCGGTTGCTGTCATGGGACAGTTGTATCAGGTGGAAAAAAGAAAACGCCTCTTGGAGCCCGACGCTGTATTGATAATTCTTCTTGTCGTGGGGGCTTTATCAGGTCTTTATCTTCTGAACAGCGCGGAGACCTTCTATCGGTGACTTATGTTAAGGGTTTTCGGACTTCCAGTGAGATCCTATTTTGCATCGAGTGATATTGCAGGCTGAAAACTGTCCCGCAATACATTTTCCATTGAGAACAATCCTCGGTCTTTGTGTTTTAGCCACTTGGCCGCAAAAATGGCGCCCGTGCCAAAGGCGGCACGATGGATGCTTTCATGAGTAATGCGAATTGTTTGATTCGGGAGTCCAAAAATGACCTCATGCTTTCCAACGATGCCACCGACGCGAATGGAATTGACGTGGATTTTGGGATCTAGATTCAAATTGTTGGCGATCTTCAGGGCGGTTCCGGAAATATCTTTTTTGTCCCTGAAATGCTCTTCGACGACTTCAATATCCGCGTGAGGGATAATTTTACTCAGCATCTTTGAGGCCATCATAAGCCAATTTATTCCTAAGGTTATATTTGGCGAATATAAAATGGCGGTCTTCTGGCTTGCCTTGTTTAGCGCATTCATTTCGTCTTTGTTATAGTTCGAGATGGCACTGACGATTTTTATTTTCGCGTTCGCTATTCTTTCGTAGATTTGGGAGGCCGAATGGGAGGAGAAATCAATGATGATATCAACGCAGTGGTTTTTTAAGAACGCACTGCTAAGTTGGTCGATTGAAACAAAGGGCGCGAAGTCATTTTTAAAACCGAGCTGGTGACTGGCGAAGTGGAAGTCGGTCAAAGGCGTTTTTCTGCAAACCCATTCGAGAGACAGGGACGGGTCTTTGGTAATTTCTTGTGCTACAACCGAACCTGTTCTGCCGAACCCTAATAGACCGATTTTAATTGGCATAGATCTCCCTAGGCGGAAGCGACCCTACTTTCGCGAAAACTGTGAGTAATCCCACACCCTAGAGAGTTGATATGATTCGTCCATGTTAAGAAGGGAGTCGATCTTGCGCAAGAGGCAAAGGGCTTGTTTTGGTCGTTGGTCTGGCATTCGGCGAGCCCAAGGGGACGTTAAAAGTAACGCCCCATTTTGCCAGCGAGAGGTGCCGCAGTGGCGGTGGTGATGGCGTCCTCAAAGGCTTTCCCGGAGAGGGACATGGGACAGGTGTAAAAGAGGTCCTGCTCGCGGCGATACTCCATTTTTTCATTGGCCTTGAGTCTCCAGTTTCGCTTTAGGTGCGATTTTCTAGGTTCTCCATAAGTTAATAAGAACAGTGTGGACGCATGCCAAAACCGTCACTGGGTCCCTAGCTATCGTCCTATTCTTACAAGTTCTCATGCTTAAAAACAGTCTTATGGGTATTGGGGAGTGGCGCGCTTCTTGCTGCTGGGGGGGGAGTGTTGGGCAAGTGTGTTGATCGCTGAATCAGAAGTAAGCCCCGCAATATTTGAAATGGAGCCGGTGATATTATGTCCAAAGCATTGAAGACGTTTGCGGTCCTCGGAATCGTCGTCGCGACGCTTGGTTTGGTGAAGAGACTTTATACAGACACCCCCCAGAAGGCCCAGGATGCCGTGGGAGATGTGAAGTCCGCTCCTGGCACCAACCTGAAGGCTCCCCCTTCGCCAGGCCCTACGTCCCATGCCCGTGACAACGGGCTTGCGGGGACGCCGTCCCCCATAACAAGCCCCCCTCAAAACACAGATGCTTTGAAGGCGTTGATATTCCAAGAAAAAGAGCTTCTCTATCGGCGGGGACAAGGGTGGGAGGGGCATGAAGCGGAGCTTAAGCACCGAGTTTCTCAAATCTCTCGCTCCGGGCTTGATTCTTTAGCCCAGATGGCCGTGGCCGAGCAGGCGGATCCCGATGAACGAAACATTTGTGTGTACCTCTTGTCTCTTGCAGGACTTCAGGCGCGAGAAGCCCTCAACTATGTTGTTAAAGCAAGAATTCCCAACTTTTCTCGGATAACCGACGTTCATGCGGCGACGGCAAAGGCCGATCAAGAGATTTCCCTCCGTCTCAGTGCGCTGGAAGCTTTGGACGTTCTTGGTATGCAAAATCCCCAAGAGATCCGTCAGGATTTAACAAGCATCCTTCTTGTTCAAAATGAAAATTCGATTAAGAACTTTGCGCAGATCAGTTTGATGGGAATTATGCAAGGAAAACCCGGAAAGCTTTCCCGCTGGTTGAATCAACTCACAGCTAGGACCCAGGAGTCTTTATGAGCCGTTTTAACGTGATTCTCCAAGTTCTCATCTTTTTAGGAACTCTTAACTGTGGTCTGCAGGCGATGGCAGAGGAAGAGTGTTTAAGTCGCTCCTTGGTCAGAGAAATCCGGCGGGATATTAAGTTTAAAGGAGACGCCGAACTTGACCGCTGCAATCCAAAGAATGTTGTTTTTCAAGTAGTGAAGGCGATTCAATTTATAAAGGGATTCAAAGGTGCGGGCTCAACCACCGGTCCTTTTGCTCTGAATGTCTTAAAAGACAGCCCATTTGAATACTTTAAGAAACGAGTTGATACGATTGTTTTTGCTGATCCAGATGGGCATTGTGCTTCTGGGGCAATTGCGTATGTATGGGGAGATTTAGAGCAGGAACGAGGTCGCCTGTACATTTGTAGTGAGGCCTTTTCAAGGCTGTCTTTTGTTTACCGGGCAAGCGCTTTGCTTCACGAAGCTCGTCATTTTGATGGGTTCCTCCACGTAAGATGTGTCCGGGGGCTGTTTAGATTTTCAACAGACGAGGCCTGTGACAGGAGTTATCAGGAAGCTGGATCCTATGGAGTTGACGTCGCATTTTTTCTTCGAGTCGCACAAGAACCAACCATGTCGCCAGTCTTGCGGCGCTCGGCGAGAATGGAGGCGGCTCGGAGCCTGATCATGAGATTTAATTCCTTGCCAGCGGATTTAAAGGACGGAGCCTTTCTGACTGACGAAAGTAAGTTGGTGTCATTTTTCGATGGCAAATCCTTTCAGACGGTTCTGCAATTAAATAAAAACCAGTCCTTAAGGTACATGGACTGGCAAGCCGAGTTTCCCAGGATTGTAGAGCCGGGCATTGAGTCAGAACTTAGTCCCGGTTTGACGGATCCTTCCCGTGCCGATGAGTCCTTTAGAAAATCGATGATAGGTTCGGCAAGGAGCGAGGAAAATACATATTTTCTTTATGATAGAAGGCTAGTAGTGTGGGCCCCTTCAATATGGGGACATCCGAGGGTAGAAGTTAAATTTTCTCAAATCAAACCGCTTTCAATTTTTGAACGCATTGGAGATGATGGCACTCCCCAGGTCATAATGACTGACCGGGACGGTCGCTTCACGGTTTTGCCGAAGAGCGTCGACCAATTATGGGAATTGCGTGAGTCTGATTTAAGGATGGAAACCAATACGGCCAGGATATTAAAAGCGCAAACCTGGCAGACCGGGGATAAGGACATCACGCTGAAATTAGATGGCAGTCTGTTTTTCTTTAATCGCCGGAGCAAATCATACACCCCCCTTATGCCAGAAAAGAAGTATTTGGATGTCGTAGCTCCTGTGGTTTGGTCGAAGTCACTTCAAGATCTGTAGGAAGCCGACCTTTTCGGAGGAAATCTCGTCAGAAGCCCGCGTAAAACCGCGCTGAAGTGACACAAGCCGGAGAACTATAGCCACTACCATTGGAGGATTTCTTTGGCGGGGTTTAGTTTGGGTAACATAATAGTTTCTTACCCTCCCAAGAGCCGCGGCCCTACGGGCGGGTAGGTGAAAAAATTATGACGAGTCCCAACTCTCAAATGAAATGATCGAACAGCTTAGAAATCAAGGCGATGCGATTCGTAACTACGAAAAATCGAAGTCTGATTATCTGAAGAATACGAACGAACTCAGGCTCACTTGTGGTGCTGGCTCTCACGGCGGCGACAAAGACCCGGTCTAATTTTTTAGAGGTAATAAATGAAACGTATCATCGCAAACGCTGTGAATTCGAGAGATTTTGGAAACTCTCAACCGGTAGCACTTATCGAAATGATATTTGAAGATCTGGTGGTACTATTGAAATTTATCCACTTAGCACAAGAGGAAGGGCTTTTTACAAAGCCCTTCCTCTTTACCAAAAAAATTGAATATCTTGATAGCATTTGGCACCACTTTATACTCCATACTCGACTTTATGAGAAGTTCTGTATGGAAAACTTTGGCGAATATCTGCATCATGAGCCAGAATCTGCTTTCGAAGGTGCAATCACCCATAATTCTAAAAAAATAAAAAAACAATTCAAGATCAACTAGCGCTTTTAGAAAAAGTGCTTGGAAAAGATTTTGTTAACAGGGTATTTTTTATTTATCCGGATCTATTGAAAAGAGGCTCATAAATGTTTTCAAAACAACTTTCCAATAACTGCTTTATTCGTGAAGCCAGTACCGAAGAACTGAATGCGTGCTTGGATAAGCACTTTGAAAAAGTCTATGCCAATCGCGCGAGCTCCATGCCTGAGTTTGCCGTCGATCCCAAAAGTCTCGAAAAAATAAAATTACGCAAAGATGCAGACCGAAGATATCGCCTTAAATTGCTCATTTTCCATGAGAATGAAGCAATTGGATGGCACTATGGCTACTCTACGGATTCTGAGACTTATTATATGCAAAACTCCGCTGTGATAGCGGAACATCGCAATAAAGGTTTGTATGGAAACTTGCTTTCGGCCGTTCTTGAAAAGACGGGCGAAGATGGATTTCAGGTTGTCACTAGCATTCACCATCCGAACAACCCCGCGGTTTTGATTCCGAAACTCAAAAATGGTTTTGTGATTTCAGGAATGTATATCCATGAAAGATTTAAATCTGTTATTGAGTTAAAATATTTTTTCAGTGCTGATCGCAGAAAAAATTATAACCAAACGATCGGCCTTGATATTTAAAATTTTATGTGGAGAGAAATATAAAGAGTGTCGCAGCGGCGGTGGTGGTGGAAAAAAATCTGGGGAAAAATTTGGTGGAGCCGATCGGGATCGAACCGACAACCTCAACACTGCCAGCGTTGCGCTCTCCCAGCTGAGCTACGGCCCCACTTTGTTACTTGACTCACTATTTCTTAAACCGACCTTATTTTCATGGCAAGAGTTATTTAGGCTTGAAATTATTTAGCTTCTTCGATTCTAATGATCTGCTGAAAATGAAGGAGACATCAATGGGTAAGGCAGCTGCTTTTCTGGGCATTTTGGCGGGTTTGTGTTTATTTTCGGGCAAGGCGTCCGCGAAAGAACTGGTAAATCGCTTGGGAATCGGGGTGAAAAACGAGACGGCCCTCGGCCTTCCCGCCCTGGCGGTCAGCTATTTTCCCACCAGCGAGATCGGATTGACCGGGGGCCTGGGGATCGACACCCGCAAAGACAACTCCAGCTTTGCCTTAAGTGCTGGGGTGCGGCGTATTGTTTTTAAAGAGGACAATATGAACTTTTTTATGGGCGGGGAGCTGGGGTTGATCAATGATGAGACGGCGGGGGAAAAAGAGTCCGGCTTTTACTTGAGCGGGCTTTTTGGCACAGAGTTTTTCCTGGCCGGCCTGGAAAACCTGGGTTTTTCCTTCCAGGGTGGCGTCGGCGTGGTATCCTTAAAAGACGTGCGCTTTAGGACCGTGGCGGATGTGCCCTTGCAGGCCGCGGTGATTTTCTATTTTTAAAAAGCTCTCAGCCATTCAAGAGACAATCGAGGTGACAATGAAAAAGATTATTTCAACAGAGGCGGCGCCAAAAGCCATCGGCCCTTATTCTCAAGCGGTGCAAGTGGGACCTTTCTTATATTGCTCAGGGCAGATTCCCATCGATCCGAAAACCAATGAGGTTTTCACCGGGGACATCAAAACCCAAACGGAAATGGTGCTGAGAAACATCGAGGGCGTTTTGAAAGCGGCGGATATGACCCTCGCGAACATCGTAAAAACCACGATCTTTTTGACCAGCATGAATGACTTTGCCACTGTGAATGAAGTCTATGGCAAGGCCTTCAGTGCCGAGCCCCCCGCGCGCTCCACCGTGGCGGTGGCGGGTTTGCCCCGGGGCGTGAATGTGGAAATTGAGGTGTTGGCTCATCGCTAAGGTGATTTTTAAATCCCTTCTTAAAAAGAAAAGCTTCTGGGCCTTGCTTGTCCTGGCCCTGGCGGTTGTTTTTCGCTTCTATTCCGAATATCAAAGCGTCATTCACGAGCCGGTGTCCTCCTGGACGGAAAGCCACACGGCCGATTGCGCCGTGGTGCTGACCGGCGGGGTGGGGCGGGTGCGCGAGGGCTTTGATCTTCTTGCCAATCAAAACGTGAAAAAGCTCATTATCTCGGGAGTGAATCCCAGCTCTCGCCTGCGGGAGATCATGCCGGTCTGGAGTTTCTACGGGACTCTGCGGGAGGACGACGTGGTGCTGGAGCGCCGCTCGGAAACCACCTATGGCAACGCCCAGCAAAGCCTGTCCATCGTGGAGGCTCTTCGTTGCCGGGATATTCTTTTGGTCACCTCCCAGCTCCACATGCACCGCTCCTATCAGACCTTTCGCGGGTCTTATCCTGAGAATATCGGCATCATCAAGCATGCCGTGGTTTCAGGCCGCCTGGAGGGCGGATTTTTTGAAGCCGCCTTTGAAGCCCTGAAGTCACTTTTTTACTCCCTCTGGGCCTACTAAACCGACCTAGGTCCATGGTGTTTTAAACGAATTTGCCGATAATAAAGCATGGCAAATTTATGGGCGCAAATCGACGCAAGAGTCTGTCTCTTAGGGCGTGCGATCACACGGAATATTGAATACACCCTGCGGGTGATCCTGATGGTCTATCTCGCTCTGCGAGCGGCGGTCTTAGACCGCGCCCAGGGGTTTCGCACCATTGTCTCCGTGATCTCGGCGCAGATTTATTTTACCGGCTGGCAGGCCCTGCCCCTGGTCTCGGTTCTGGCCCTCACCACCGGCAGTGTTCTGGTTTTGCAATCCATGGCGAATCTCAGTCTTCTCGGTGGCACCCAGATGATCGGAAGCTTTCTGATTGTGATGGTGATCCGCGAAGCAGGCCCCCTCTTGGTGGCCCTGGTGGTGATTGCCCGCTCGGGAACCGCCGTGGCCAGCGAAATCGGCAATATGCGCGCCAACCGCGAGATTGAGGCTCTGGAGAGCATGGGGATCAACCCCTTGAGTTTTATCGTCTTCCCGCGGGTTCTGGGCGGCGTGATCAGTGTGCTGTGCCTGGCATTTTATTTTAATGTCCTGGCCCTGATTGGCGGGTTTTTTCTGACCAAGTTTTTACAGGATATGCCCTTTTCTTTTTACCTGGACTCTTTGGCCCGGGGCTTTGCCAAGGAAGATGTTTTTATCTTTGTCGCGAAAAACGGTTTCAGCGGCATGATCATCTTTGTCGTGTCCTGTTACCAGGGGCTTTCAGTGAAAAAGAGTCCCCATGAAGTTCCCCAAGTCACCACCCAGGCGGTGGTCAACAGCGTGATCTACGTGACGGTCTTTAACCTCACGGTCACGGCTTTATTCTATCTGAACCAATTGCAGACCCTAGGAGTGGTGTGATGAGCGCGGAGAATCTGGTCGCAAAAATCGAGAGTATGAAATTTGAGGGTTTGACCTTTGCCCATGAAGGCCAGGATCCCATCCTGCGGAACACGGACTTTGAATTCCCCATGAATGAAGTCGTCTGGGTGAAGGGCGTGGAAGGGCAGGGGAAATCCAGTCTCCTGCAGGTGCTGGCGGGCCTTTTGATCCCGCAATCGGGATTTTTTTATATTAACGACCAAAACGTTCTCGACATGTCCTTTGAGGAATTTCTGCCCTACCGCCTGGCCATCGGATACACCTTTGACTACGGCGGCCTGATCAGCAACCGCACGGTTTATGACAACCTGATGTTGCCCTTGGCCTACCATAAATTGGTTTCCCTCACCGATGCCGCCGAACGAGTGGAGGAAATCATTAAGATTTTTGATATTCAGAAATATGCGCACGAACGCCCGGCCCACATCCCGGGACGAGTGCGGAAGTTAACCTGTTTGCTGCGCGCCCTGGTGATGCGCCCCCAGATGCTTTTGATGGATGACCCCTCCGTGGGCTTGGGACAGGACACCCTTTACACCTTTGTAGATTACATTCACCGCCTGCGCGAGGAAGGGCACCTGAAACACATCTTTATGAGTTCCTATGACGAGAAGTACATGAGCCTGTTCAACTACCAGATCATTCATATCGATGAAGGCCAGATTTATCTTCAGACCGTGGAAAAGGACAAGAAGGTGGTTCACCTATGAAAAACAAATTCAATAAGTTTGAAAGGGTGGCCGGTCTCTTTGTGCTGATGGCAGTGGCAGGGGTTTTTCTCACGGCCCTCAGCGTGGCAATCAAACAAGGTTGGTTTGCGACGAAGATCCCTTACTCCACGACCTTCGAGAATGCCGACGGGATTCATCCCGGAACGCTGGTGCAGATGGCCGGTCTTCGCGCCGGGGCGGTGGATGAGGTGGAGCTTCAAGCGGATAACAAGATCAAGGTGAGCTTTCATGTGCTCAGCAAGTTCCAACCACGCATCCGTCAGGACAGCACCACCCAATTGATCCGTCCGTTTATTATCGGGGACCGGGTCCTGGAAGTGAGCGTGGGCTCTGAAAGTTCCGAGCAAGTGCCGCCGCAGACTCTGCTGGCCTCCCACGAGACTCTGGATATTATGACCCTTTTGAGCGGGAAGGCCCTCGGCACGCACCTGGCAAAGCTCAGCTCCACTTTGGAAAACCTCTCCAGCATGATGCAGGCTTTAACCAGCAAAGACCGCACCCAATCCCTGGTGCGTATTTTTGACCGCCTGGATCCTCTTTTGGCCAGTGTCGAGGTGATGGCGGCGGAAATGACAAAACTGAGCCGCCAGGCGACCTACAAAGGCAGTTTGCAAAATGTGATCAGCAATCTGGCTGTCACCACCCATGAGCTGAATCTGATCTTGCCGGAACTCAACCGCGAGAACCCGGAACTCGCCAAAGACGTGGCGCAGATGAGTAAAAATCTGGCAAGCTTGAGTTCTGATTTTAGGGTTCTCGGCCCCGCTCTGAAGTCCGTGGGGCCTGAGCTGCCCCAGGCCACCCAACGAGCGGTGGAAGCTCTGAATGAGACCGTGGTGATGCTCAAGGCCATGCAAAAGAGCCTGTTCTTGCGCGGAAGCGTCCAGGAAGTGCGCGAAGAAGAGGCCAAGGCCCGTCAGCCGGCAAGCTCTTCTTCGGAAAAGCCTTGAGTGAAGCTTTGAGTAAAATTCCGCTGGCTTTTTAAATTGATTGTCAAAACCCAGGGCTCTGGCAACAATGGGTCCATGCTCGTTCGCGATTTTTTCAGCCATTTTATATTTTCTAAACGGGCCGGAGCCTTGGTCAAACGCTTGGCTTGGCTTTCCGTCGGGGCGATCGCCCTGAGTGTGACGGCCTTTTTGGTTGTTTTGTTTGTGATGAATGGCATGAATGCCAGTATCCATAAGCGCATTCTTGCCCTGGAGCCCCACCTCTACGTGACGGTGAACGGGGTGAACAAGGGTTCGACCCTGGAACTTCACCCGGTCTTTCAACGGCTTAAGGAAAATCCTGAAAACAAAGCCTATGTTTATGAAACCCAAGACGTCATCCTGCGCACGATGGACGGGCAGTTCCATGGGGCCATTGCCCGGGGCGTGAGCGCTGAGAGCTTGAAGTTCATGATTGAGCAGCTTCGTCAGATCGAGAGCAATGGCAAAAAGCATGAAAACGTGCAGTTCTGGAGTGCCGAGGATATGCCCGGCAAGGGTGAGGTTGTGGTGGGGGTGGACCTGGCGCGATCTCTGGGGGTTTTTGAAGGGGATTTTCTGACGGTGGTGCCGCCGGAGGGCTTGCTCCTGCCGCCCGGAGAATCACCCAAGTTTGAAAAAGTGAAGGTTAGAAAAATCATTTCCACGAATTTGGCGGATCTGGATTCCCAGTTTATTTTTTATCAGCGAAACCTCACCCTCAACACCCTGGCCTCGGCGGCCAGCCGCAAGGTGGGGATTGAGGTCTGGACGCCAGATGGGAAACATCTGGAGTCCCTCAAAAAAGAAGTGGAGAAGTTCACCGACGTCGTGGCGGAAACCTGGATGGACCGCAACTCGGTTTTGTTTTTTGCCCTGAAATTGGAAAAGCTCATGATTGGGGTTTTCTTGGGCCTGGCCGGATTGATCGCGGCCAGTTCCATTCTTTCCGTGCTGGCGCTTTTGATGTCCCAGAAAAAGCGCGACATTGCGATTTTGAAAACCATGGGGCTTTCCAATAAGACGACCGTGAGGGTCTTTACCCAGATGGGGATTTTGTTGTCGGCCTTCGGTCTGCTTCCCGGGGTGATCCTTGGCACGGCTTTGAGTTACTACATCCAGTATCACCCGGTGAATGTGCTGCCGGATATCTATTATGATTCCCAGGTGCCGGCTTTGGTGGATCCCTCCTTGATCCTGTGGGTTTTGGGAATGGGTTTCTTGCTCTGTTTGGGCGGGGCTTGGTACCCGGCCCGCACCGCCAGCGACATCCAACCGGCCGAGGCCCTGCGCCTGAAAAATTAAGGGGCTTTAAATCTTTAAAAGGACCGAGCCGGAGGTTTTTCCGGCTTCTAAGTCCCGGTGCGCAGCTTTTGCCTCCGGCAGAGTGTATCGGTGTTTTGAAACGATTTTAAGTCCCGCCTGCATCTTTTCAAACAAGGCCTGGGTGGCCAGGTCATAGGATTTCGCATCGGACATAAAACGCAGACTGCTGGGGCGGGAGAGGGTGAGAGACCGGCGGGGCCCTAACTCCAGTAAATCCAAAGGCTCGGTGAGGCCACTGACTTGCCCGACACTGACCACGTGACCGAAGGGGCGGACAAGGTCCAAGGTCCGCAAAAGAAGCTCTCCACCAATCCCGTCAATCGCCAGATCCACGCCCCGGCCTTGAGTGATGTCCATCGTGGCTTCGACAAAATTCTCCGCCTTGTAATTGATGACATGGTCAAGGCCCAGCGCCAGAGCTTCTTTTGCTTTTTCATGGCCGCTGACGGTGCCAATGGTCTTCACTCCCAGGAAGCGGGCCCACTGCACCAGAATCAAACCCAAGCCCCCTGCGGCGGCCTGGATAAAAACCGTCTGGCCTTTTTCGACCCGGCCCACGCTTTGCAAAACCATGTAGGCGGTGATTCCCTTCAGCATGGCTCCGGCCGCACTCTCCTCGGAGAGGCCTTCGGGAATTTTTTTAAGACGATGTTCCGGGAGCACGCGCTCCTCGGCATAGGAACCCGCGGGGGTGCCGGCATAAGCCACGCGGTCCCCCACCTGAAGATGGCGCACGCCGGGGCCGGTTTCAACCACGCGGCCGGCGCCCTCGACGCCCAGGCCATGGGGTAACAAAGGCAGGGGATAGGACCCTTCGCGGTGGTAAACGTCCACATAATTCACTCCGGCCCAGGTCTGCTGAATGCGCACCTCTCCCTCTTTGAGGGGGACCTCAGGGACATTTTCAAAACAAAGAACTTCAGGGCCGCCGGTTTGATGAAGACGGATTGCATGAGACATAGACTTCTCCTTGTGGTCCCATCTTCGCTTGGCCCCCGTGTTTAAACAATCCTTGTTCCTGCATCAGAGCTATGCAAAAATGCATAGCATGAAAACACTGGAATGGAATGACTACCAACTCCTTTTAAAAATTGCGGATGCGGGAACCCTGAGTGGCGCCGCCCGCGCCCTGGGGACCTCACAAAGCACGGTCTCAAGACGGCTCAAAGGGCTTGAAGAAAAAACCTCAGCCTCTCTGTTTTTTTATCGGAACGGGAAGTACACGCCCACCTCCGCGACCCTGTCGGCCATCGCCAAGGCCCGGCAGATGGAGGCGATCCTGCACCAGGAGGCTTCTCCAAACGAGGGGCCCACGCCAGGGCGTCCGGTGCGTTTAACGACGGTGGAGTTTCTGTCCAGCTATGTTCTTTTGCCTGGCTTGAAGGGCCAAAGCGTTCCGTCGCTGGAAATTTCAACCTCGTCCCTCAGAGAGGATCTGCGCCGCAAAGGGTATGATATCGCCATCCGCATGGATAAGCCTGCCGTGAGTGGGCTTTATCGTGTGAAGAAATTGGCGGAGATCACTTATGCGGTTTATGCCCGGTCCGACCTTGCGGGGCGGAGTGATTTAAAGTGGATCTGTTTTGGTGAGGAGTTTTCCTCGCTGCCGGATATGAAGTGGGTGAAAAAGAATGTCTCTGCGCGGGACACCCACCAGGTCCATGTCAATTCTTATATCAGCCTGGCCGCCGCCTTTGAAAACCTCGAAGGCCAAGGGCTTCTTCCCACTTTGCTTGGCGATCGGCACCCCCTCCTGGTCAGGATTAGTAAGCTGGGCCCTTTGTTTAAAAGGCCCGTCTGGCTGGTCGTGCGGGAGGAGTCCCTGGCCCGCAGGGAAGTGCGTGGGGTTAAGGATCATCTCATTGAGATCTTTTCGCGCCTGAAGTGAGCTTTGCAAGCTGCCTGCTAGCGGGATTCTTTCAGGCGATTGGTGAAAAGGCGTTTAAGGATCTGCTCAGTGAGGGTGTTAAGACTGTTGGTCATCCGGTCCGTTTCTTCATACAGCAAAGTGTATTTTTCGCTGTCGCGTTCCCGGGATTTTGTGAATTCCACATAGGCGGAGCGCACGTCGGGAAATTCGTTGCGCGGAACATCGCGGCCGCGCAAAGCCTCGCACAACAGGCTTAAGCTTTTAGCGATGCTTGCGGCGAACTCGCGGAAAGCCGCAATCTGTGCCGGAGAGCTTTGCTGGGAAGAGCCCGCTTCCACCGCCATCATCGCGTGGGCGAAACGGTTGGAGGCCACGGTCACTGAACTTAAGACCTTCATGTCTTCAAAGGCCGCCCCCCGCTCCAGGGCGTAACGGCCACTGGCCGCCTGGAAATTGGCCCGCGCGATGCGCGCTTTTTGCCGCAAACGATCTAATTCTTGGGGGGCGGGGCGGGTGCCTTCCACTGAAGACGCCACGGCCCGGAAATACTCCAGGTAGGTCTCCAGCATGCGGGCGATTTCTTCGCTCAGTTGCAGCTTTTCCGAACTCGGCCACAGCCAGTACACCACAAGGGCGATCGCTCCGCCAATAAAGGTATTCATCCCCCGGGCCCAGATGACCTCTTTGGGAGAGATGTGGGTCAGGGCCAGGAGCAAGACCACCAGGGCTCCCACGCACATGGCAAAGATCCCGTAGTTCGCCGAGCCGATCCACCGGGTCAGGAAGGTGAAGAGCACCACCAGTCCCATGGCGACCCAGACGCTCTGGGGCAGAACGTGAAAGAGCGCGGTGGCAAAGACGAGGCCGACCAGGGTGCCGCCGATCCGTAAAAGGCTGCGGCTGAAGGTCGAAAAATAATCCGGCTTTAAGACGATCGCGATGGTCATGGGGATCCAATAGGTCCGCTGCAAATGCCCCTGGTAGACCCGGCTGATGATCTCGCCGATGGCCACACAAAGCGCCAGGCGGATGGCATGGCGGAAGCCCGGGGATTGCAATGTGAGGTTCGCGCGGAGCGTGGCGACACTTCCCCAGAAGCGCATTTTCAGGGGACGTGAAGACTCCAGACGCTCGGCCCGTTCAATCCCTTTGAGAGTGGTTTTCAGGGCGAGTTCACAAGCGGCGCGCAGCTGGCCCCCCAGGGCCTCCAATTGGTAAATCAGATCATTCATCACTGCCGTGGTGAAGGGCGAATCGCCATCCCCCCGGCGGGCGCGGAACTCAGAGGTCAGGGCCTCGATTTGATCAACATACTTGGGGGCGACGCCAAGGGGTTTGCCACTGACCACCACCAAGGAAACCGCGCGCATGATTTTTGAAGCCGCATCGAGAATTTGCGTGAGGGGTTGCAGACGGGGATCCTGCGGGTTTTCCCGGGAAAGACGTTTGCGCAAACGCAACAGCGACAGGGTCGTGATGCGCAGACGCTCTGCTTGGCTTAACAAAGACCGGTAACGGCGCGCCTCCGGACGGTCATCGCCGGCGAGGGCTTTCAGGGCGTTCTGGGTTTCAATGCTTTGCAGGCTCCCTAAGGGAGTGGCGTCCTTGGTGTAGACAGGGCTCACGCTTAAGAAGGCCAAATCCTGATAGAGGTTGCCAAGGGCCCGGCGTTCGGGTCTATAGCGGCGCAGGGGCCAGAGGGCGATGCTGATGAAGGCCTGAACCAGCCCGCCAAGAAAGGCGTACAAACTCAATTCAAGGGCCGCGGAGGAACTCAGGGCTTGGGCTGAGAAAATCAGGAAGGAGGTCAAAACAATCACGCTCACTTCCGCCGCGACGGAGTCCACCACCACCAGCATTCCCGCAAAGAAAGCGCCGAAGGTGAGAAGGATAAACATTAAAACAGGGTCGTTGGCGGAGTAGGCCGCAGCGAATACAGCCAGTGCCGACAGCACTGAGGACGACAAAAGGCGCTTGGCGCGGTCGCGGTAGGCGTCGGATTTATCGGAGTAGCAGACATTTAAAGCTCCGATGGCAATGGCCAGACCGATGGTGGGGGAGTCCTTCCAGTACCCCACTCCCAAGGAGAACACCATTCCCAGGGCTGCGCGAAAGGCAACCCAGGGATCCATTTTATTTTTCTCAAAAATCCACAGCTGCGACCAGAATCCATTCGATTTTGCCATGAAGCAAAGGATAACCTAGTGCAATTGCTTAGGGTACAGAATTTAAACCGAGACCTGGAAATCCCGGAGTGCGTCCGTCAGGGACGTTTTTAAATCCGTGCTGGCCTTGCGCTGGCCGATGATCAAGGCGCAGGGGGTGCCATACTCGCCGGCCGGGAATTTCTTGCTCAGGGTGCCGGGGATCACCACGGAGTTTTTCGGGACCCGCCCGTGGTAGATTTTTTCCTGCGCGCCCGTGACATCAATGATTTTGGTCGAGGCGGTGATGGTCACGCCGGCGCCCAGAACCGCACCTTCTTCAATCAAAGCTCCTTCGACGACGATGCAGCGGCTGCCGACAAAACAGTTGTCTTCCACAATCACCGGGGAGGCCTGGATGGGCTCCAGGACCCCGCCGATGCCCACGCCCCCGGAGAGATGCACGTTCTTGCCAATTTGGGCGCAGGAGCCCACCGTCGCCCAGGTATCCACCATGGTGCCTGAGCCCACATAGGCGCCGATATTCACATAGGAGGGCATTAAAATCGCGCCGCTTTCGACAAAGGACCCGCGCCGGGCCAAGGCATGGGGAACGGCCCGCACGCCTTCCGCGCCGGTCCATTTTTTTACCGGAATTTTATCGTAATAATTAAAATCCCCGGCCTGCATCACGCTCATTTTTTGCAAGCGGAAATAGAGGAGGATTCCTTTTTTAATCCACTCGTGGGTTTTCCAGGTGCCCTCGACTTTTCCACACACCCGCAAGGTGCCCTTATCAAGGCCGTGGATGGTTTCTTCGATGGCGGATTTTTTGTCGCCCGTGAGATCGTCAATTTTGGCGCCGCTTTGAACTTCTTCCCAAAGGCTCAGGATGGACTGTGCTAAACTCATGATGGCTACTTCCTTTTCTCGGTGACTTTCAGTGCTTCTAAGATGGCGGGGACATGGATTCTCAGAATCTCGGCCGGGGCCTGTCCGCGCTGGATTTCGTAGGTCAGGGTCGGGGACTGGCGCTCCAGCCCCGCATAGGTGCCCAGGCAGCCGGGGGTTGGATAGCCGATGTCGTCGTCGATTTTATAACCCGTGTGCTTGGCCAGAACTTCGGCTTCGGCCCGGCAATCGCCGTTGACGTTCAAAACCGGATGCCAGGAGTGCAGGGACAAAATCCACTTTGGTTTTTTCTCATTGATATATCTCATCAAAGCTTGGTTTTCAGGCTCACTGCCGGCGGCGGGCCCTGGATGATAGCGTGGAGTTTTTACTTCAGGCGACCAGTCGCGCGTGGCCAGGTTGCGGTTCAAATCAACGCCCCGGGCATTGCCGCGGGTTTTGTTTAAAACCCCTTCGATATTAAATTGCGGCACCAAAACGAGATTTAAATGAGAGGAGAAACTGTCCATAAAACGGTGCAAAAGGGCCTGGGCCGCGATCACGCCTTCGACCTCATCGCCGTGAACTCCGCCTAAAATCAAGACTTCCGGGCCGGAGTTGCGGAATTCGTAGGCTATGATGGGCAGTCCCAAAGAGCTGTATCCAAAAACAGATGTTTTCATCTTTTGTCCTTCTCGGTAGACTCTGGAAGGTCCCCATAAAACCTCATGAGGGTGAGTGATGTCAAAAGCGAAGTTGTATTTACAATACGAGAAACAAAAATTGGTGCTCGGTCCCCAAAAAAAATCTCTCGAAGAACTGACAAAGAATTACCAAAAGCCGGTTTATGTCTACGATCTGGAGATCGTGAAGGAACGCTTCCGTCTTTTTCAGGCCGCCCTTCCCGGGGTGCAGGTTTATTATGCCATGAAGGCCAATTCCCACCCGGAAATTTTGCGTTGCCTTCACACCCTGGGGTGTGGGGCCGACGTGGTCAGCGGCGGGGAGATCCGCCGGGCTCAGGAGTGCGGCTTTCAGGCTTCGCAAATGATTTATAGCGGGGTTGGTAAATCGATCCAGGAAATCCGCCAAAGCCTGGGGATGGGGCTGGCGCAGCTCAATGTGGAAAGTCTCCCGGAACTGCGTCGCATTGCCGCCATCGCCCGCGAGATGGGAAAAAAGGCCTCCGTGGTGTTCCGTTTAAATCCTGATGTGGATATTGAAACCCATCCCTACATCGCCACGGGTTTGCATAACAACAAATTCGGCATGGCCTTCACCGATCTTCCTGAGTTGAAGGCGGTCTTGGCGGCCCATCGCTCCCATCTGGAGTTTCGCGGGGTGAGTTTGCACCTGGGATCGCAAATGCACAATCTCTCCGGCTTCAGGGACGCTCTGAAGCTGCTTCGCCCCCTCTACGAAGACTTGCAAAAAGAATTTCCCAGTTGTGACACTTTTGATGTGGGCGGGGGCCTCGGGGTCTTTTACGAGCGGCAGGAGCTGGAAGCCGAGGAGAAGCTGCTGCGGGACTATGCTGAGATTGTTTTCACGGAACTCAAGGGCCTGCGCGGGCAAATCCAGACCGAGCCCGGGCGCTGGCTGGTGGCCCATGCCGGGGTTCTCCTCACCCAGGTGCAATACCTCAAGAAAACCTCCCTTAAGAACTTCGCCATTGTGGATACGGGCATGCATCACTTGCTCCGTCCCACTTTGTACGGTGCTCATCACGCGGTGTGGACCCTCAATGAAAAACCCGGTCCAGAACGAAAGAGCTATGATATCGTCGGCCCGATCTGTGAGTCCGGGGATTTTCTGGCCACCGCGCGGGATTTAGGGGAGCTTGCCGAAGGGGAGTTTCTGGTTGTGGCCGATGCGGGAGCCTATGGTTATGTGATGCGCTCGGATTACAATTTACAAGAACCACCGGCGGAGGTGGTTCTCTCCTAAACACCATAAAGTAGTGCGTCAAAGGTGCTAGAAAGCTGGACCTGGTCTTGAGTGCATTTTATCTTGAATTTTTGAGTTTCTTTAAGACGGAGGCTTCATGAAGATGAATGTGCTGCGGGCCCTGGTTTTCCCCTGGCTCCTGCTTTTCGTTCTGATTATCGCGGCCATTGTAGGCGATGGTGTGGGTTTTCATATTCAGGATAAATTTCCCAGCGCGGGCCGCATCGCTTTGGGCTTGGGCGTGGTGCTGTGTTTTTATGCGAATTTTCGAACTTTGAGTCAGGCGGGGATTTGGCTGGCTCATTCCATTCCCAGTGCGGTGAAGAAATCCCCCTGGGGTTGGATTTTCCGCGCGGGCGTGGTGGCCCTGGTGGGATATGTGTTTTTTTTGATGGGGCAAATGCCCTGGGCCCCGGTGCTCTGGCACGCGGCCGTGGTTCCACTGATTTTTGCCATCTGCCTTTTTGTCATTCTGCGCAGCCTGATGGGACCCATCCTGGTGTGGTGCTCGCGGGTGGCCTTTAGCCGCTTTTCGGCCTTTGTTCTGAGCATTCCTGTTTTTGCCCTGGTGCCGGTCACGGCCATTTTTTTGGGCAATATGATTTTCACGGCTTATCAGTCCACGCGCCCGGATTTTGTGATCGTGCCGGTGGCCGCAGAGACAGAGGGCGAGACCTCTTCGGAAACCACCGCAGGGGCTGAAGCGGAGGAGAAGGCGGAGATTCCGGCCAAATCCGAGTTGGCCCTGGAGCTGCAAGCTCTGGCGAAATCCGGAAAGTCCTGTGCCGAGGAAAACAAAAAAGTGCAAAACGCGCTCACCCCCAATGGACCTGAGGATGTGGTCTACTGGGCGATTGCCGCCACCAAGTGCACGGATATGAAATCCGTCGTGGGGCTTCCGCGGTTGGCGAAGATCATGACCGATCATCCCAACGCCCTCGTGCGCGCGGCTTCCATGCGCATGATGCTGAAGTTCCCGCGCGAGGACGTCAAACGCATCGGCTATTTGATCATCAAGCGCATCTCTGAACATGAACCCATTGAAGTGATTGAGGCGGCAGCGGTGCTTCTGCCGAAGCTCGGGGAGGAAGAGGCGAAGTGGACGGTCAAACGTCTGACGGCGCTCTTGGACAGTCCCAAAGCAAGCGCGGTGGCCTCCAAGGTTTTGGTGAAAAACCTGAAGCGCGAAGATCTCGTGGCCAGTTACGTGTCCTCTCATCTGGGGGAGAACTCCCCCTCCAATAAGCGCGCCATCAGCATGATTTGTTCTTTGCCGAAGGAAAGCCGTAAAATGGCGGAGCCCCATATTGAAAGTGTGGTGGCGGCGATTAAGACCGGGGATGCCACGGATCCCGCGATTGATGCTCTGGAGTGTTTGGGGAATCCGGGCTTTCTTGCCATCCGCGAAGAGGTGCGCGAGCCCAAGCGCCTGAGCAAACCCATCGCGGCCCGGGCCCTGGCGGAAATGGACGTGAAAGCGGAAGCCCCCGCCGAGAATCTGGAAACGGCCACGGCCTGTGCGCATGATAAGGATGCCGAGGTTCGCAAATGGTGCAGTCAGACTCTGGGGAAGATCGGCGCTCCGGCCTTGCCGCAGATTCTGGATCTGCTGAAATCCAACGACAAGGAGTTGCGGGAGGCGGGTACCAATGCCTTGAACTTCTTTAAAGATCCGGAAGCGAAGAAAGAATTGGTCAAGGTGCGGGCGGAGAACTCCGGCTGGATGGCCAATAATAAGAAAATTCAACTGGCCCAGGCTGTGGATAAGGCCCTGATGAAGATCCTGAGCGAAGAGGCCCAGGAAAAACATCAGGAATAAGTCTCTGGCGGCATCCGTAGAGAAGGGGAGTGTGGTGACTAGCGATTTTGCGACTCTGGATTTGGCCCCGGATCTTTTGCGTGTCCTTGGGGAGATGGGCTTTGCCGAGATGACTCCCATTCAGGCAAAAAGCCTTCCTCTTCTTTTGCAGGGAGGGGATCTTTTGGGGCAATCCAAGACCGGAAGCGGAAAGACCCTGGCCTTTGCCCTCCCGATTCTGCAACACTTGCAGCTTCGTGATAAAGGCGTGCAGGCCCTGATCCTGTGTCCGACCCGGGAGTTGGCTCTGCAAGTGGTGGCGGAGATCCGCAAACTGGGACGCCGCTTGGAAGGCTTGCAAGTCCTGCCCCTGGTGGGCGGGCAACCCGGGCGGGAGCAGGCCGAGGCCTTGGCCAACGGCGTTCATATCGTGGTGGGAACCACGGGCCGGGTTTTGGACCACCTGGAGCGTCGGCGATTGGATTTAAGTCCTCTAAAGACCCTGGTTCTGGATGAAGCCGACAAGATGTTGGAGATGGGCTTTGCCGAAGAGATGGAGGCCATCTTGCGGCGGGTGCCGGCCCGGCGCCAGACGGTTTTGTTCTCCGCGACCTTGCCCGAGGAGATCCAAAAACTCAGTGCGAAGTTTCAAAAAAATCCCCAGCGTGTTTTTATGGACGAAGAGGGTGTGACGCCCTCTTTGGTGGAGCAGTTTGTTTATGAGGCTGAGCCCTCCGAGCGTTTGCCGGTTCTGATGCGGGTTCTGCAGCAGCATCCCGCAGGCTCGGTGATTATTTTTTGCAATACCAAAGCCGCCGTGAATGAAATCAGCGAGGCCTTGAGCGCGCAGAAGGCCTCTTTTGGCGTTTTGCACGGGGATTTGGAACAACGGGACCGGGACCGGGCGATGGCGCTTTTTAGAAACCGCAGCTCTCGGCTGATGGTGGCCACGGACATTGCTTCGCGGGGATTGGACATTGAGGATCTGGAGTTGGTGGTGAATTACGAACTCCCCCCGCAGCCCGAAGTCTATGTCCATCGCATCGGGCGCACAGGACGGGCCGGAAAAACCGGCACGGCCGTGGCGCTGGCCGGGGCGCGGGAGGCGCTGCGGATTCTGGAACTGGAGCGCTTCACCAAGACCTCGTTTTTAAGAAAGCCCCTGGGCTTTAAGAACCAACATGGCTTAAGTAAAAATCTGCGGGAAGCGGAGATGCGAACCCTGGCAGTGGCTGGCGGGCGAAAGGACAAACTGCGCCCGGGCGATATTCTGGGAGCCCTCACCGGAGAGGCCGGGGGGATTCCCGCCGCAGAAGTCGGGAAAATCGAAATCCATGATCATGTTTCCTATGTCGCGATTCTAGCCAAAACCGCTCCCCTGGCCTTTGAAAAATTGCGGGACTCGCGGATTAAAGGGAAAAAGTTCCAAATCAAAATGTTGAAGTAGAAAGGGGCTCAGGGCGTGTTTCTGATTCCTTTGTCCCTTTACGATATCTCTGAACTGGAGGATCCCGCCGAGAGGGTTTCTTTGGGCGCGCGTGGGCCCTATGAGGCTGGCCTGCAACTGGTGGCCCAAGGCGGGTTTGAGGCTTATGAACGGGAGATGGAAGAGGACGGAGCGCTTGGCCTGTGTTTGTTCTGGTTTGATGCCGAATTAAAAAAACCGGTGCAGGTGAAAATCCACGAAACCCAGCCCCGCGGGCCCTTGCAGTTTTCTTGTTCTTATTGTCTGGAGTCCGGGCGGCAGGCGCGGCAGTGCCGGCACCAATGGGCCTCCTATGTGATTTTGTGGCAAAGCCTGACTCAAGACGAGGCCGACCTTGTCCATCCGGAGCTGCAAAGACTTGCCCGGGAGCTTCGCGGGCCGGAGTTTTTGGGCGCTCTCAAGGGGGCTTTGGGGGCTGCCTTTGAAGGCGTGGTTCTGGATTCTTTGAGTCTCTTTCTGGACGAGACCCCCGTGGCGGGGGGGAAGTCCCTGGGCTCCTTTCTGGATCTGAACTTTAAAAAATACAAGCCCGTGGATTGGGCGCAGGAAAAAGAATCCTTATCCCCGCGGCTTTGGCATCTGCCGGAGGTCTTTCGCCGCAAGCTCACGGCTTTTTCCGAGCGCTACTTCAATGAAGTGAATTTGCAAAACCGCCTCTCCGGGATGCTTCGTTATAATTTCAGTAACGGCGTGCAATTGGGCGCCCACGAAATCCTGCGCCACCCTTTGCATCGCCGCGTGCCCGCCGAGCTTCTGCCCCAGGCCGCAGCCTCTGCAGCGGCGGTCTTTGCGCCCTGGCCTTCCACGGAGGTCCCGGCCTTGCAGGAACTGGAGCGCATCATGCAGGCCCTGCTGGCCTCCGTGGCGCGCTGGCAGCGGCAAAAGAGGGTAGACCTTTATCTGCAAAGCCCGCAGGCCCCGGGGAAAGCCCTGCTCCTTCACTCCCTGGAATTTGAACCCGGCCAGGAGCTGGATTGGCGTGTGGAATTTACGGAACCCAAAGAACTGAGAGCGGAATTCACGTTGATCAGCTTTCGTAAAAAAAGTTTTTCGTTTTTTACGTCCTTTGCCTTGGAGCCTTCCGAAGGGGTGCTGGTGGTGCATCCCTGGGAGCTGGAGTTTGCGCGGCTGCAAGAGGCCTTTGCCTCTTTCTCTGAGGAAGTGTCGCTGTCCTTTCGTGAAAGGCCGCAAATCGAAGTTTTCGGGGAAGGGGAGGCCAAACGGGTTTTGAAATTTCTGCGCACCCGGGCCCTTCCTGTGAAGATCACCGGCGAGTCCCGCACGCTGGAGCCCCAAAAAAGCCTCACGCAGCTGCACCTTCAAGAGAACGGCGAGTTTTACCTTCAGCACGAGGCGCGGGTGCCGGGGCAGAAAACGCTTTTGCGAAAAGGCTGGACCTCGAAGGCGGAGATCTACCTTGAAACCCTTTCCCAGGGCTTGCCGTTTTTATTGAATATCGAGGCCCGGGAACTGGCCTCCCGCCGGAGGGCCCAGCGCGAGTGGGACCTCAAGCTTCTTAAGCACCTGGGGGTGCTCCGCTATGTTTTCCTGGAAACCTTGTCGTGGCATTTTACCGGGGCCTTGAGTGACGGCGCCGCGGTGAGCGCGGAGGAGTTGTTCTCATCCTTGCATGGAAAGATTCACGCGCTGCTGGTGCCGGCGGAGAGCGGGGTGCTGGCGCGGGAGAGTTCCCTGGCGGAGCTGTGTTCAAAGGCCGTGCTGGCCTGCTTTGAGGATGTGACCCGCCTGCTTTTAAAATCCCTGGGCGAGACGGAAAGCTTTTTGTGTGAGCAGGGGGAGATTCTGCTTGAAGGGGTCTTGGAGAGAGAGGCGCGGCTTCTTTTTGTTTTATTAAAACGAGCGGCCCTGCAATCGGGCGGAGAGTTTTTTAAGAAGTCCCGCAGCGGCTTTTCTTTGCAGCTGGATAAAGACGGCGGGGATCTGGTCTTTTTGCAGGAGTTGATCCCTCACGGTTTTAAGTTGTTTTATAAAGAGCAGGCCTTGCAGGAACTGGCGGACGAGGAATTCCGGATGGATTTCCTTCTGGAAACGCCTTCGGAGAAAAAGGATTTTAATTGGTTTGAGTTAAATCCCCGCTTTTTCCTGCGCGGGGAGGAAGTCGATGCCGAGCGCTTTCTGAGCCTGGGTGAAGGCGGTGTGGTGGAATATGAGGGCAAGCTTTTTTTATTGCCGCGAAAAGCGCTGCCCTCCCTGCGGCGTCTGGAGTTTTTCTGGCAGAAACTGCAAAAAGGCCGGGCGGAGTCCACGAAAAAGAAAAAGGGCGAGATGATCTACCAACTGCCCCGGCATCAGGTTCTGGAACTTTTGGCCCTTCGTGCCTCGGGGATTCCCCTGCGGGGGGACGAAGAGTGGCGGCGGCTCTGTGCCTTCTATGACAGTTTGGGAAAGGACCGGGAGGAGAGGCCTTTGCCGCCGTCTTTGCGGGCGGAGCTTAAAGCCTATCAGAAAACCGGCGTGCGCTGGTTGCAGGATCTTTATCAGATGCGCCTGGGGGCCCTCTTGGCGGATGAGATGGGGCTAGGGAAAACCCTGCAGACTCTGGCTTTCCTGGAAGACCTCAGGGGGAAGGAAGAATTGGGGGCCGTGCTGGTGGTGGTGCCCTCGTCTTTGATTTTTAACTGGCAAAGTGAGATGCAAAAATTCACTCCGGCCTTATCCGCGCGTGTCTTCTCGCGCCGGGATCAGGACCGCATCGGGCGCCAACTGGAACTGAAGGAACCGGTGGTGGTTTTGACCACCTACGGCCTTTTGCTGGAACATGGGGAGTTTTTTAATCAGTACCCATGGAATGTTCTGGTTTTTGATGAGGCTCAGAATTTAAAGAATATCACCACTCAACGCGCCAGTGCGGCGCGCTCCTTGCGGGCGCGCTTTAAAATCTGCCTGACCGGAACACCGATGGAAAATCACTTCGGGGAGTTGTACTCCCTGGTGGATTTATTGGTGCCGGGAAGTCTCGGGCGCAAAGAGGACTTCCAGCGCCAGTTTGTGCGCGCGGAGACTTTGTCGCCGGAGCTTTTGCAGGATCTGAAGCTGAGGCTCAAGCCCTTGCTTCTTCGCCGGACTAAGAAAGAGATTCTGGACCAGCTTCCGCAGAAGCAGGAAACGCGGGTTTCGATTGCCTTTGAGGAGAGGCAAAAGAAAATCTACCGCGATATTGCCCTGGCCTACAATCGCCGGGTGCAGGAGGCCATGGCGAGTCAGGGCGAGGCCCAGGTGCAGCTGCAGATGTTGACGGCCTTGTTGCGTCTGCGCCAGGTGTGTTCGGACCCGGGGGCTTTGCCGGAGGTGTCTTATGAGCTGGTTCCGCCGAAGCTGGAGACGTTGCGCGATTCTTTAAGGGAAATTACCGAAGCCGGTGAGAGTGCCTTGGTTTTCACTCAGTTTTTAAAAACCCTCGAGCATAGCGCAGAGCTTTTGCGCGAGACCGGGATTCCTGTGTTTGTTTTGCACGGGGGGCTTTCCGTGGTCCAGCGCCAGAGAGTCTTGGCGGCTTTTCAGGCGGAGACTTCGGGGGGCGCGGTGCTGCTGATGACTTTAAAGACCGGGGGCGTGGGCTTGAATTTGACCAAGGCCAGTTATGTTTTTCATTTGGAGCCGTGGTGGAATCCTTCGGTGGAGAATCAAGCAACGGACCGGGCGCACCGTTTGGGCCAGACGCGCGCAGTGCAAGTGTTCCGGTATATCATGCACGAATCCTTGGAAGAAAAAATGGAGATGTTAAAGGAGCACAAGGAGCGCCGGTTCCAGGCCTTGTTTACGGAGGCCGAGACCACGCTGACCCACTCTCCTGCGGCCATAGAGGCCGGAAACTCCCGCCTGAGCAAAGAAGATTTCGATTTGCTCCTGGGCCTGAGCTGAGGCGAGGCCCGGGGGACGCTGGGGGGGGAGTCGGTATTCTGTATTCGGAATTTGGGCTCGGGAGCCAGCCCTTTCCTCAGGACCGACTAAGGCCCCACCGCCGCGCCTCGCTTAAGTTGTGCGTGCGACACAGCACCCGCAGGTTTGCGGGCTCATTCCCGCCACCCCTAGCCAGCGGCACAATATGATCCACCTGCGTTTGATAGCGGGAGTGGCAGCGATGCCCAGTTAAGCTCACGTACTCACAACAAGCCTGCGCCCGCTGATAAATAAGCCTTTGCAGAGAAACAGGAATGGCGGTCCTTCGCTTTGGGTTTTGCACCGCCGGAGCGGCGGTAGACTCAAGCTCGTCGCGAGTTCCTTGATTATTTTCTGTTAATTTGGCCGGCGCTCCGGCGGTGGGTTTATTCTCGGACTCCTTTTCCATTCTGGAAGAGGACTTAATCAAGACTTTGCCTTCTTTCTTTTGAATGAGTTTGTCGCAAAGAACTGCGATGATTTCAGCAAAGCCTCCATCATGGACCACATGACTTAACAAGGACTGGGCTTTCTTGAGCTTTTCGTATTGTTCAGGGGTCAACTTTAAATGAAGCTCATACGCTTGCTTTCGGGGAGTGATTTCTTTTTTGGGTTTGAGGTTGCACTCAAAGTTTTGATTGAGAAGCTGCTCAGTTTCAAAACCCGTTTTGTTTTCCATTTGTTCCAAAAGCTCCCGTTTTTGCTCAGTCGAGACTTTCTTTCCGGTGGCTTTTTGATCTTGGTTTGTGGCACTGGCAAGCTTAGAAAGCTGGGTAAGGTTCAAATTTCCCTCTTGCACTTTCTTTTCAATCTCAGGAAGTTCCCTCAGTAAGCGAGCTGAAGAAATTCTTCGTTGCGCGGCTCCTTCGGAGTACTTTTGCTCTTTCACCAGATAATCAAAAAGGCTTGGGTAGCCAAGTTCGGCATAGGCTTTGGTTTGATCCATTTGCTGGATGCATAGCAAAATCTCGTGAGTGATTTTTCTCTCGGACTTAGTCAGCTCAGACAATTTAATATGAAGGCTCTCAGTGGTCATGGGATTCTCTCCTTGAGCGGCAGGGGAGACCCTATCATGGTTTTTTAAACTCAATTCTTGAGCCTTTTTGTGACGGCAAGAGAGTTTTGAGAAGACCTCACAAAGCCTGTTTATAGCCCCTCAATGCCTCAGCAAGGCCTGCGAAAATCTCCCGCACCAAGCTTCGTGATCTCGGTTCAAAGTCGTCTCAAAGAGGCGTTTAAAAATACGGAAACCTTGTCAACAAGAATTGTTTAAATGTCCTGTTTCAGTGATTCTGTCACCCAGAATTGTAACCGAGAAAATTTCACCGCAAATGGTTTAAACTTTCCTCATCTTTTTATGGAAGAAAGATTTGAAAGGGCGTTTTGGAATGAGTGAAAAGCAAAGAATTTTTGGCATCGAGAAAGAGTGGTATATTGTTTAAAAATCAAGCTCCGGAAAAAATTGAGCCGGTCTCCGAGAACTCCTTCGTGCAAGGCCCCGCCCCCGCCCCCGCCGTGACGTCGGGGCCCCTCCATCCCTGAGAGCGCCCTTCTGAACGGCGTCCGGGCGCCCGCGCCTCAGTGCTGCAGCGGTTTTTGCGGCTCCAGCACCAGATCCTCGATCCAGGAGCGCATGTATTCCAGATGCAGATCCTCTTGCGCTTTGGCCAGGCGGAACTTCTCTCCGGGGCCTTCGAGGCCCGCGTCCTCCGTGAGCTGGATCAATAGATCCCAAGCGTCGTTGTCGGCAAGCTCCGCAATTAAGATCGCCTGCACGCATTGGGCGAGATTGGTGCGGGGATCCGTTAACACTTGCATCAGCCCCATGGCCGCCATCCCCGCCACATCCGCGCACGGAGTCTGGCTGGTGGCATCGCCTCCCAAGCTTTCAATCACGTCGCGGACCAGAACGAAGTGCTCTTCTTCCTCGTTGCGGAACTGGTGCAATTCGCTCAAAGCGTTCCCCGGCAAGGCGACCTCGGCCTTTATAATCAAAGCCTCATACAGACGCACGCCCGTCCTCTCAAAGGCCAGACGCTCGCTCAACTTATCCATCAACATCTCCGGGTGCTCCCCTTTGATCATCTGGAGGCCCGTAGTCACAGCCCCATGAACGGACCCCGGCAGGGGAACCGAGCCCACGGAGTCGGCCTCACGGATATACGTTTGTTTTAAGTCCGCCGCCCTCATGCTCGTATCCACGGGCATAGGGGGGAAGTCCTTAAAGCCGGCCTCCATTTGTTTGGACTGAAAGGGGGACATTTGGATTCCTGTGCGGTTGACACCAAAACTGATTTGATTTTTCATGGGCGGGCTCCTTCAATGGCAGTGACGTCCTTGGCGGACAAACGGTATTTAAGGTTGAGTTCTCCTCCCGGAGTCCAGATGTAATCCAGGGCCACCATTTCAGAGGGGGACCCATCCAGATTGACACGCTGGCGGTAGATTTTGGTGGCTTCGCTCTCCTCCCCAAAGGAGATGAACTCCGTCCCCCGGGCGCGCATGTTGACTTCGTTTCTCAGAACTTCACGCACGTAGTCCCGCTGGCTTTCATACTTGATCGGCTCCGGCAGGCTTTGCGGCAAAACCTCCGCCGGATCCCGGTGCTCCACTTCTTTAAAGAGATTTTGCACCGTCGCGAGCTGGCCCAACTCGTAATCCAAGAACCGCTCCCACAGGGCTTTGATCTGCGGATTATGTTCCTGTTGAACCGCCCCGTAGTAGTTGTAAACCTCATTGGCCTTATGCAAGAGGAGCTTTTCAAGCCAGGTTTCCTCAGGATCGATAATGGACTCATACTGGGTCACGTGCTGTTCCTCGATGGAGGCGATTTCAGCATACAGCTGACGGGCCAGGGGATCGGCAAAGAGGGGGCCGATATTCATATAGTAGTTCCAGGTTTGTTGCTCACCGGCCATAATGGTCAGCGCATGCATTTTGCTTAAGGGGGCTGTGTTTTTTCTATCATAGGGTCGGCGCACATCGTCCTCGGCATCTCGGTGCTCGTCAATGGTGGGGCGCCCCGGGAGAACATCCGTGTAGCTTTGCAGAATGTTATTGGAGTCCTTCCCTTCCAAGCGGTCCAGGAGGGCTGAGTAGCGGTACATATGATCGAAGTCCTCCAAAAGACCGTAACGATAGACCTGGGCCAGGTAGGGATCAGGCTCATTCTGGGCGACGGCTGCCGTGACCTCGATGGCCACCTGTTCATAGGCGATGGTGGTTTCCAAAGGCGAGTGATCCGCCCCCAAAAGCCAGTTGATCGCGGTGGCCTGCTGCTGGTCAATCCGGCGCATTTTCGCCAAGGGCACCCGCAGCTCCCGGTTCATGCGGGCAAAGGAATGCGAAAAGCGGATGGATTCCAATTCTATGCCATTCATCAGGATGACGCGAACCCGGGTGAAAGCATCATCGTCAGTTTTACTAAGAGGTTTCATCACCATTTCTTTCCAACTCATAAATTGTTTTTCAAGGGGATACCCCTTGAGATTGAATAAACTGAGACTCATAGGACCTTCCTCCGCGGGCTTCTCCGCTTGTGATTGAATGAAAAGCCTGCGGGGGGTTTATGCGAAAAATATGAAGTCACGATGAAGTTTTCACTTATGTTTTTTTAATCACATGTTTTTGCGGGTTTTTTCCAAAAGTTAAGAACTTTTCAAGAAGCTTTTCCTATAACTTTGCCACATGAAAATTTTGAATCTCAAATCTGTGCATGGCCCCAATGTTTATCACCATCGCCCTGTAGTTATTATGAGAGTGGATTTGGGAGCGTGGACCGACACGGCCAGCGATGAAATAGAAGGTTTTGTCGAGAGTTTGTTGGCTCTTCTTCCCAAGCTCGGAGAGCATGCCTGTTCCGAGGGTCACCGCGGGGGATTTTTAGAGCGTCTACAACGAGGGACCTACCCGGCTCATATCATCGAGCATGCCGCTCTTGAAATCAGCTCCCTGGCCGGGATCGGGGTGTCCTTCGGGAAGACCCGTTACGCCGGAACCCCGGGGCACTACGACATTGTCACACGCTTTCTCAATGAAGAGGGCATGAAGCTGTGCCTGCAAGAGGCCTTTGCTCTGGTCCGCTCTCTTCTGGAGAAGTCCCCCTTTGATCTTCCGGCCGCCATTCTGAAAATCCAAAAAACGGTTTCTACGACGCAACTGGGGCCCAGCACCGAGGCCATTGTTAAAGCCGCCGGCCGCCGCGGCATCCCATGCCGGCGCCGGGGAGGTCAGAGTCTGGTGGAGCTGGGGTACGGGAAAAATCTGCGTAAAATCCAAGCGGCGGTGACGGATGCGACCAGCTTGATCGGCTATGAATTGGTGAAGGACAAACAGCTCACCAAAGATTATCTGGCGACGGCAGGGATTCCCTTTCCCACCGGCCGAGTGGTGCGGGAACAGGAGGACCTCACGGAGGTCTTCCAAAGCCTGTGTCCTCCTCTGGTGACAAAGCCCCTGGATGGTCATCACGGCAAAGGGGTGAGCCTGCAACTTCAGACCCTTCCGGAACTGCTGGCGGCGTTTCTGAGTGCCAAGATGTTTTGCGAAGAGGTGCTGGTGGAAGAAATGGCCTCAGGACGGGACTACCGCTTGTTGCTGGTGGATGGAAAACTGGTGGCGGCGGCGGAGAGAAAGCCGCCCTTGGTGTGGGGTGACGGCACCAAGACTTTGCGCGAACTGATCTTTGACTTGAATCAGGACCCGCGCCGGGGCGAGGGACACAGCGCCCTCTTAAGCTTGATTGAGATTGATGAGATTCTTCTGGCCACGGTCAAAAAACAAAATCTCACTCTGGAGACGGTGGTGCCCTTGGGCCAAGAGGTCCTGTTGCGGGCAAACGCGAATCTCTCCAGCGGCGGAACGGCCAGGGACGTGACGGAGGAGGTGCACCCGGAGGTGCGCCTGATGGCGGAACGAATCGCGCGCCTCACGGATTTGGATATCTGCGGGATTGATGTGATTCACTCGGATATCTCCCGTCCCCCCGAAGAGGGGCTGCAGGTTCTTGAAGTCAATGCCGGGCCGGGTTTGCGGATGCATCTGGCGCCCTCGGAAGGGCGGGCCCGCCCGGTGGGAGACGCTATTGTGGAGATGCTGTACCCGCCAGGGCGGGAGGCGCGCATCCCCATTGCCGCTGTCACCGGTACCAATGGAAAAACCACCACGGTGCGGATCTTAGAGCACATTCTGTGCGAGGCCGGCCTCTGTGTCGGCAGGACCAGCACAGACGGGATTTGGATTGGCAAAGAAAAAATCCAAAGCGGGGACACCTCCGGGCCGCAATCCGCTCTCACCGTGCTGACCGACCCCAAGGTGGAAACGGCGGTTCTGGAAGTGGCCCGGGGCGGGCTTCTGCGGGGAGGCTTGGCCTATGATTGGTCCGATGTGGGCATCATCACCAATATCCGCGCCGATCACTTGGGGCAGGATGGGATTGAGGATATTTCCGATCTGGTGTGGATCAAGTCCCTGGTGGCGGAGCGGGTGAAAGAACACGGCAGTGTTGTTTTAAATGCGGATGATGAAGAGAGCGCGGCTTTAGCGCAAAGTCCCCGGGTGAGCGACCGGCCCCGCGAGATTTTTCTTTTCTCCGTGGACGGGACCTCGCCGCGGTTTATAGAACACCGGGCACGGAATCAGTCCTGTTGCTGGGTGAAAGAGGGCCAGATTTTTCTGGCGCGCAAAGGGAGGATCCAAAATCTGGGATCCATTGCGGAGATCCCTCTTTCCATGGGCGGCACGGCCCGCTTTCAAATTTCCAATATTCTTGCGGCTCTCGGCGGCGCTGTGGGCTTGGGGCTTCCGCTGCAGACCATTTTGCGGGCGCTGCGCAGCTTTTCTCCGGTTATGGGAAACGGGGGCCGCGGCAATCTCTATAAGATCCGGGAGGCTTATGTTCTTTTGGACTACGGCCACAACCCCGATGCCCTCCAGGCAATCGGGGAGTGGGTGTCCGCCTTTGAGTTTCGCAAGAAGAAGGCCTTGTTAGGGATTCCCGGAGACCGCGACACCGGGCTGGTGCTTGAGACGGGGCTGAAGGCCGCCGCTTACTTTGATGAACTCTTCGTGCGCGATGACCGGGATTTGCGGGGCCGCCGCCCCGGTGAAGTTCCTTTTCTGGTGAAAACAGCCGTGCAAATGGCGCACCCAGAAAAACCCGTCACTGTGGTGGAGGAAGAAACCGAAACTCTGCGCCAGTGCCTGAAGGAGTTAAAAGCGCGGGACCTTCTGGTGGTGTTTTATGAAACTCTGGAACCGGTGCTGGAGGTCTTGCGCAGCTTTGATCCGGTGCCGGTGGAGAGAGTGGAGGCGCCGCAAAAGCCCTCTTCCGCAGAGAAGCTTCCGCCCCGGGGGCGTGAGGTCCCGGCGCAGGAAAGGGTTTTGGAGTAAAGGCGGTGAGAGCGATGGTGTTATTCAAAGGCGGAAAGGTTTTTTTAAAAGATCATTTTGAGCCCAAGGACGTTTTGGTCGCCCACGGGAAGATCACGGCCGTGGGACACTTCCAGGAAAGCATTTTTTCTTCCTGGCCGGAGGAGACCGAAACCGTGGAGTGCCGGGGTTTTTTGCTTTTGCCCGGCCTGATTGACCCGCACTTGCATCTTTCCGGCGGCAGCGGCGAGGCAGGGGGATTTTTTTCCCAAAGCCCTCCGATTCTGGTGTCAGAGTGTGTGCGCGGGGGCGTGACCACGGTGGTGGGCACCTTGGGGGTGGACACGACGACCAAGACCATGGCCGATCTCATTGCCAAGGTGAAGTCCTACAATGAGATCGGTTTGACGGCCTATGCCTACACCGGGGGCTATGACACACCTCCAAAGACTCTGACAGACTCAGTTCGCAAGGATGTGCTTTTTATCCAGGAAATCCTGGGAGTGGGGGAAATCGCCATTGCCGATCCCCGGGCGCCGGAGCCCTCCCCGGGGGATCTGGCCCGCTCGTGCATTGACGCTTATGTCGGGGGCCTGCTCAGCGGTAAAGCCGGGGTGAGCCACTTTCATGTGGGCGAAGGGGAGCGGCGCCTGCAAAGTGTCCGCGATCTCCTAGCCCAGCATCAGGTGCAGCCGGGAAAACTCCATCTCACGCACATTGAGCGCAGTGCCGCTTTGGTGGATGAGGGCATTGAGCTGGCCCGGCGGGGGTGTTTTATCGATTTTGACATTCACGAACGGGATCTTCACCGCTGGCTGAAATATTACCGGGAGCGGGGAGGGCCGCCGGGGCAGCTCACGGTGTCCTCGGATGCGGGGATCAGTTCACCGCAAGAGCTCTGGCAGGAGATTCAAAAATGCGTCTTTGAGTATGGCTTTTCCCTGGAGGAGCTTCTTCCGCATTTTACCGAGAACCCGGCTCGGGTCCTGCAACTCTCCGCCAAGGCCGCGATTGAAAAAAACAAGGACGCGGATCTGGTCATTGTCGACGAGAAAACTCTCGAAATTCATCATGTCCTGGCGGGAGGGACGTTTTTTCTTCGCGATGGGAAGCTGACGCGGGAGAGGCGCATTCATTTGCAACGCCGAGGCTACGATATCTATGAAATCCACGGCCAAGCATAAGAATAAAAAAACCAAAAAACCCCTGCGCCGGCGCCAGGGGTGTCTGATTATCATTGGCGGCAGTGAGGACAAAGGCGACGACCGCCCCATCCTCACCGAGGTGGCGCGCCGGGCAGGCCAGGGCACCTTGATTGTCGTGACCGCAGCCACTCAATTGGTGGAGGATCACTGGGATGATTACCGGAAGATCTTTAAAGAGCTGGGAGTGAAAAACATCGAGCATCTGCACATCACGCAGACAGAAGACGCGCGAAATCCCGCCTGGGCCAAGATTTTTAAAGACGCCAGTTGTGTGTTTTTCACTGGCGGGGACCAACTGCGCATCACCACCAAGCTGGGGGGGACGCCGATCATGGATTTCATTTTTGAAGTCTATGAAAGTGGCGGCACCATTGCCGGCACTTCGGCGGGAGCCTCCGTGATGGGCAAGACCATGCTGATGGGCTCGGATGAAGACGCGGAGTCGCATAAGGTGGGAAACTGGAGGATGGCACCGGGCTTTGGTTTTTTAGACGAAATCATCATTGATCAACATTTCGCACAAAGAGCCCGCATTGGGCGTCTGTTGGGCGCGGTCGGGCAAAATCCCGGCATTTTGGGAGTGGGGATTGATGAGGACACGGCGATCATTGTCGAAAACAACGAGTTTAAAGTCTTAGGCAGTAATGCCGTGTACGTGATTGACGGTTATTCTGTGACCTCCACCAATGTTTCCGAGGCCTCGGCGGAAAAAACCATGTCCATGCACAATATCACTTTGCACATCCTGGCCGAAGGGGAGCGATACAACTTCCATGAGCGGAAAGTGGTGTCACCGGCGCCGAAAGACTAACCCGGAGGAGAGCAAAGCGCCGGGGTCCTGCTGAAAATCAGCGATCCCTTTCTTGCGCCGGGGAGGGCGAATTTCTAGGATCTCCCTAAAGCGCTTCCCACGAAAGAGAGTCCTTCATGTTTTCCCACTTCGTCGGTAAGAAATTATTTTTTATCTATGTCATTCTGGTTGTCAGCGCTTTCACGGCCCATGCGGCCTTGCAAGGACACCTGTTCTCCCGCAGCGCCCAGATTCCCGACGGGGATTGGCCGGGGTACAACCTGAGTTTGAATTCCCAGCGTTTTTCCCCTTTGGGGGAGATCAACCGCAGCAACGTGGGGAGCTTAAAGGTCCAATGCGTTTACGATCTTAAACAGAAAGTGAGTTTTCAAACCGGGCCGGTGGCGGAGAACGGGGTGGTCTTCTTTACGACCGAAAACGACACCTACGCCATCAACGGGGAGACCTGCGCCGAGATTTGGAAGTATCACCGGGAGTTCACCTCCACCGGCGCATTGGCCTTGCACGTGAACCGCGGCGCTATGGTGGCGAAGGGCCGGGTGTACCGCGGCTCCAATGATGGATACCTGCTAGCGCTGGATGCGAAAACCGGAAAGCTGATCTGGGAGGCCAAAGCCGCGAACCCCGCCATTGGCGAAACTCTTCCGGCCGCTCCGGTGGTGTGGAATGGCATGGTGTTTATCGGGCAGGCGGGCGGGGATAACGCCGGCGTGCGGGGGCGCATGATGGCCTTCCGGGAGTCTGATGGCCAGAAGCTATGGAGTTTTGATCTGGTGCCGATGATGGGGCCGGGATCAGAAACATGGCCGGAGTCCACGGCCCAAGTCCCGCGCACCGGGGGGGCCACTTGGTCGTCCTACACCGTGGATGAAGCCGAGGGCGCCTTGCTGGTGCCCGTGGGAAACGCGGCCCCTGATTTTTTAATCTCCGCCCGGCCCGGGGCCAATCTCTACACAGACAGCGTGGTGATTCTTGATGCCAAGAGCGGACACCTTCGCACCTACTATCAATTGGTGAAAAACGACACGCACGATTGGGATATTGCCTCCCCTCCGGTGCTTTTGCAAAAAGACCCGGGGGTTAAAATGTTGGCCCAGGCGGGGAAGGATGGACTTTTTTGTCCCGGATCCCAAGGGGGTTCGGAGTGGAATGGCGCCGCTTATGATCCGGGCAAACACATTCTTTTTGTGGGGGCGGTGGACTGGTGTACGACGGTCCGCCTTTCGCCGAATCCATTGCCTCCGCTGGCAAAGCCCGGGGATCCCTTCACCGGGGCGGTACCGGACGCCCCCTTTGGCACAATGGACCCGAAATCCCATTGGAAGGGACGCTTGACGGCCTTCAATGTCGAAGATGGCAAGGTGCTTTGGCGCTTTGACAGTGACGCCCCGGTTTTGGCGGCGGTGACCCCCACCGCCGGCGGGCTGGTCTTTGCGGCGGGAATGAATGGGCATTTCCGCGCTTTGAATTCAGAGACGGGCGAAGTTCTCTACACCTCCCTGCTGGGGGATCCTATCGGTGGAGGGATTATTAGCTACTGGGCGGCCGGTCGGCAGCGGATCGCCGTGGCCGTGGGCATGAAGTCCGTGCTGTGGGAACTGGATCCCACTTCCTCCCGTATCGTGATTTTCGGATTGGAGTAAAATATGGCTCACTTCACTCTTTCGTCTTCCGCCTTTTCATCACAAGGACCCATTCCCGCCAGGTACACCTGTGAGGGAAAAAACGTCTCCCCGCCTTTGACCTGGACGGGGGCGCCCGCTTCCACCCGAAGCTTTGCTTTGATTGTGGAGGATCCCGATGCGCCCGATCCCGCCAACCCCAAGACCGTGTGGGTTCACTGGATCCTTTACAATATTCCCGCCGAGGTGGAGTCTCTTCCTGAGAATCTGGAAAAGCTGCCTCCGGGGGTCGGCGTGGGGGTGAATGACTGGCATAAGAAAAGTTATGGCGGTCCCTGTCCTCCCATCGGCCGCCATCGCTATTTTCACAGGCTTTTTGCCCTGGACCGGGTGTTGCCGGATCTGAAGGCCCCCAACAAAGCCACCTTGGAAAAGGTCATGCAAGGGCATATTCTGGCGGAGGCCCAGCTGATCGGCACCTTTGCGGCGGAGGATCGCCTCCACGCACCCCCGCCCTGACAGACCGGGGTGATGATGTCTTTCCTCCGCGAACTGTGACAAAAAACCACGGGGTTCTCTGTTTTTTGCAGTAAAATAAAAATGAAATCCCCCGGAGAGGGGACCTTAAAAATGTTCGGGTCCCTTTTTGAGGATTATGAAAACAGAGAATTTAAACCCAAAGGCAAAACAAAATATGGCTGTGTTGCGGGAGCCCAAAAGGCCCAGCAAAAAACAACTCATTATTGAAGCTTGGATGAACGGAAAAAGAGATTTCTGGCAATTGGCAGAGGAACTGGAGACCCAACCCAGTTACATCGCTTCGACTTTACAGAAAAACGGCCTCATCAAGGGTTATTATGACCTTTACACCACGCCGGAGAACCCGCTCAATATCTATTTTCCCGCCCTGCAGGGAAGGATGGGCTTTAAAGATGTGGCGACGGCCCAGTATAGCGTGCGGGTGTTGGATGAAGTCTACCGCCGTTTTGAAGAAAGCCATGATCGTGCCGGCCAACACCACTGTCTGGTCACGGCTTTGACCATGTACAACCGCGCTCGTTTCAGCCGCAAATCCGCCGAGGCCCGGGTCTTCAAAAAATGGCTTCTGCAGCATCTCACGGAAGAAGACCAAGGCTTTGGAACCCACCCTTTTCCGCAATAGATTTTCCCTCTAAAAATACATTTTTTGAGAGGGAAAAGGGCGGAATTTTATTGCCCGAACAAGGGGAAAAACCTATAATTTCTTTCTTGGCAAAAGAGCAACTTTGCAACCCCGCCTTGCCACTTTCTTCTTGGTTCACAGCCCGACCCTTGCTGCCAGTCATGTGCAACCATTTTATATAAGAAGGAAGAGGATACGAAGATGCGTACTTTTACGACTGAAAAAGGAACAGAGCTCCCTCTGCTCAATTTACGTGGCAAAGAATATCTTGAAGTGAAATACCGCCTGGTGTGGTTCCGCGAGGATCATCCGGACTGGTCGATCGAAACCCAGATCCTGTCCGTGACGGATGTCTCGGCCTACGCCAAGGCGACGGTTCGAAACGAAGAGGGGCGTGTGATTGCGACCTCCCACAAATTTGAGAGCATCCAGGGCTTTCCGGATTTTATAGAAAAAGCGGAGACGGGCTCCATTGGCCGGGCTTTGGCTTTGGTGGGATATGGCACGCAATTCTGCGCCGATGAACTTGATGAAGGGAAAAACGAGACGGAGTTGGAGACTGCGGAAGAATCCGCTCTGGCCCCCCACGGGGCGCCGGGGGAATTTTTGATCAATTTCGGCCGCAAATACAACGGCAAGAAACTCAAAGAGATCCCCAAGGCGGACCTGGAGAGTTATTTGGGCTGGCTCGAAAGCAGCGCCGCCAAACAAGGAGCGCCGGTTTCAAAACAGGCCCGCAACCTGAAAGCGGCTTTTGAGGAGTACTACCAGGTCACCGAAGAAGCCATGCCCTTCTAGGGAAAGCCCCCGGGCGGCGCGATTCCGGGGGCTCGACAAAGAGCCCCCCGAAAGGGGCGAGTGCCTGGAGGACTCACGTGAACGGGGATGAGATCTTCGTTCTTCACGCAACGGCATTGCAATGCCTGTGCCGGACTTGCGGCTGAAAAACAGGTTTATTTTCTTTTTGAAACTCTGATGCATTCTGACCTCTCTGTGACAAGCTCGCTGTCACAAGGCCTGGGCTGAGGCGCGTTTGCCTGGCACACGGAGCAGAGGATTCAATTTCCATGGCGTGAGACGAATCACGATTGTAAAACCATTTTCTCTTGGTGAAATCTGAAATTTAAAACAAGGGTCTTTCTTTTGGTGAGAAGCGAGACTTAAAATAATTTGTTAGCTTCCTCTGTGACAGAATCTATGAAGAAAAACAATTTGTTACTTTTTATTTTCCACTTGACGCCCTTTTTGGTGTCTTAAAACCCGCTATGGCGAAGTTTTTCAAGTCATCATTAGAAAAACAAAGAACTGATTCAGGATCGCCTTGGGGCGATGGGTTCTTGATCGTTATAAATCAAACTGCCTCTCCACTCTGTCTCTGTGAAAACGAGCCTTGCAAAACGTGTGGTACAAGAGTGTCACGTTTTCTTTCTTCCGATTCCTTTCAAAGAAGGACAGAAAGAAGGCGAGTCAAAAATGAAAAGCCGAGAGTTAAAGGCAAACCCCGAGGAGGATGCATGCGGCAGGCAAGTTTTGGATTTTTAAAAGATTACAAAAAAGACTTTGGCGGGTCGTTGCTCAAGGGAAAAAGAAAATCAGCAAGGCCTCTCTCGACAAGGCATCCCATTCACCTTGTGCTTAAAAGCACGCACTCGCGTCCCTTTCATCCGAATAGCAGAAAGCTCGAAAAGATCTTCCGGGCGCAAGCCTCTCACTATGGCATCAAAATCTACGACCTGGCTCTGAATTGGTCCCACATTCATGCTTTGATCACGATCCCCAGTCGCCAGGCTTACCTGGCATTTATCCGCACTTTGACGGCTGCCATTGTCAGGACGATTTCAAAATGGACGGGCCAAAGCCTCAAAGGCCTCTTCGACCTTCGCCCCTTCACGCGGATTATTTCTTGGGGGCGGGAGTTCACTTCCGTTAGAGGTTACCTTGAACTTAACCAGATGGAAGCGCTGGGGCTTATGTCCGGCCTCGGAAGAAGGCTCCCCTTTGAGCATGGTCAGGGCTTCGTCCAGGGCGCGGGAGACGTCCTTGCGGTCTCCGGGATAATGAAGGAGTTCGCGGAACTGAAATTTTAGATTTTTGCAGCGGGCCTCGAGCAGTTGGGATTGCAGAAGAGATGACGTCAGGCCATCAGCTTTGGCTTTTTTCGCGGCCTCAATTAGAAAATGCAAATGGGACCTCACGCGCCCGTGCATGTCCTTCTCTGGGCTTGCTGCGGAAAAGAGCATTTGGGCAAAGAGGCCTTCGATTTCGCGGAGGCTTCGGTCCAGTTCAAGGCCCTCACGGACGGCGCTGTAATCCACCTTTTGACAGCGATAGATCTCCAGAGAATGACTGGGGGAGGCGGAAGGAGGATAGTTGTGGCAGAGCTCCGCGACGAAATAATCCTGACAGACGGCCAGTAGATCTGTTTTTTCCAAGGGGGAGGACGACAGATAGTTCCTCTTTTGAAAAATCCGTTGCGGCGATAAAAAAGTGAAAGAATGGCTCAGCTGACTTTGCAGGAAGGATTGAAGCGGGCGCAAAGCCCCGATGTCCCCGGGGTGGATGTCGCTCGGGGCGATGCGGGTGCAGAGGGGGGACTTGAGAATCCTCTCCAGGACTCCATTATGATCCCCGATCACTCCGCCGGAATGCCCGCCCACGGCCAAAGTGGTGCCATGACAATTCGGTCCGTTGCTGACAGCATGGAGACGCGCGGGGAGAAGCACCTCCGCCTGAGCCTGAGCCACGCCCAGAGCCAAGAGACCGATGAGGGCCCCCACCGTCAAAAACATCGACAGAGAAGTTGTTTTAAAACTGCGGGAAGGAGGGCTTGGGTTCATGAGGAGGGGAGAATGCAAGATTAAAACCAGAAGCAGAGGCTATTTTACTGGAGCCTGTGCTACTGGTAGCCGGAACGGGAGTCGCCACCCGATTTGCTGATCTCTGAGATATAAAATGTCGCGGGCTGGCCTTGTCCATCGATACCGGCACAAGAGTTGTGGGATTGATTTCCCTTTATTCAACCGAGACGAGTTTGATGGGGATTCCGGAAAGCAACACGCGCTCCCGGCGTCATGTAGCCATAACCGGACCGCCTATTGACATGCAATGCACAGACCTGATCTATCCAACCAAAGACATTAGGTCCCTACTTCAATTTTGTAAGTCCTCGAGCGGCCATCTCGCGGTCAATTGCTTCCAGTAAACTTCTATTAAATTCTTTCCAAGCAGTTTCTGTCGTCATCTCCACAGGGGTAGGACTGCGAAGTATACGAGAAGCCTCTCCGGCCACAGCAGCGAAAATAGCTTCCATGATTTCACCACGCTTTTTCGTACGGTTCGAAGGACTTGCCAAGTAGGAGTCCCAAACACCCTCGCGGGCGAGGGAGAAATAACCATGCGCTGCATAATCCTCATCATGTGTCACATGGTTTTTGAATTTTCGCTCTTTTCCAGACTGCGAAAAATACTTCGTATACATATTCCTTCCTTGAAGGGTCCGTGTAAAAGAAATGCTTCTTTCGATGCTGCTGCTGTCCCCAGTATATATAACAGCAACGACGTCAGCAAAAAATTCATTATAATTGTCAACTTTTCTAGAGGTTGCGTTAAAAAATTTATTTCCTATATGGGAAATTTCATTAAGAAGCTCGGTAGACTTTTGGCGCAACGTACCCGCTTTCGCATGCAACTCATTAATCTGTTCAGGTGTCATGCCATTTGTTGGTTGATCATCAACTTTTTCCATTTCGAGTTGAATCGCTTTCAATTCCTTTTCCTTTTCATCAACCAGTTTTTTGTAATCCTCAAAGAAGCCGCGCCAGATTGGCTCCCTGAGGCTGTAGTTTTCCATAAAAATCAAATGACCATATTCATGGGCCAGAATTGGCACAGAGAAGATGGGGTTTTTATAGTATTTTCTCTTCTCGCCCTCTTTCGGTCTTTTATAGTATTTCTCAATTCCCAAGGACGGAGTTTCTCGCACAAAGCGAACCCCTGCCATAACGGACATCTCCAGCTGGTCCGCCACAGGAGCAGAATGCTCAGTGAAGATCTGAATCTCAGCCCCCTTTGGCACAACCAGATTTACCAAACTTCCATTCAAATCATCGATAACTTTTTTAAAAACCGCCACCTGCTGGTCGGTGACTTTGTCATCCATTTTTGAGTAATGCACGAGTGAGAAGACGTGGGCACACAGAGGCCCTGCCGCCTTAGCTGAGATAGAAAACATCAGAATCAGAACCCCGCCAAGGATCCATCGTTCGGGATGTTTTGCCTTTTTCATAGTAACTCCTACTTCAATTTTGTAATTCCTCGAGCAGCCATCTCGCGGTCAATTGCTTCCAGTAAACTTCTATTAAATTCTTTCCAAGCAGTTTCTGTCTTCATCTCCACAGGGGTAGGACTGCGAAGTATACGAGAAGCCTCTCCGGCCACAGCAGAGAAAATAGCTTCTATGATTTCACCACGCTTGTTCGTACGGTTCGAAGGGCTTGCCAAGTAGGAGTCCCAAACACCCTCGCGGGCGAGGGAGAAGTAACCATGCGCTTCATAATCCTCATCATGTTTCACCCGGTTTTTGAAATTTCGCTTTTCATTAGAACGCAAAGAACTCTTCGTATACTTATTACTTCCCTGCAGTTTACGCGTAAAAGAAACACTTCTGTCGATGCTGCTGCTGTTTCCATTATATATAACAGCAACGACGTCAGCAAAAAATTCATTATAAGGGCTGATGGCATTATGGACTGCTCTAAATGGCGCTTTTAGTTCGTTAATTTTATTTAAAACCTCGCCAAGCTTGTTTGTCAGGTCACCAATTTTCGCAAAAATCTCATTAATCTGTTCCGATGTCCCGCCCCGGTGCATTTGATCATTAGCTTTGTCTATTTCGAGTTGGATCGCTTCCAGTTCCTTCGTCTTTTCAGCAACCGCTTTTTTGGACCCATCAAGGGCATCGTGCCAGATAGGCTCCCTGAGGCTGTAGTTTTCCATAAAAATCAAATGACCATATTCATGGGTCATAATTGGCACAGAGAAGACGGGGTTTTTATGGTATTTTCTTTTCTCGCCCTCCCTCGGTTTTTTATCGTATTTCACAGTTCCCAAGGACGGAATTGCTTTCACAAAGTGAACCCCTGCCATAACGGACATATCCTGCGGGTACGCCACAGGGGAGGAATGCTCAGAGAACACCCGAATCTCAGCCCCCTTTGGCACAACCAGATTTCCTAAACTGTCATTCAAATCATCGATAACTTTCTTAAAAACCGCCACCTGCTGGTCGGTGACTTTGTCATCCATTTTTGAGTAATGCACGAGCGAGAAAACGTCGGCACATAGAGGCCCCGCCGCCTTAGCTGAGATAGAAAACATTAGAATCAGAACCCCGCTAATAATCAATCGCTCGGGATGCTTTGCCTTTTTCATAGTAACTCCTACTTCAATTTTGTAATTCCTCGAGCAGCCATCTCGCGGTCAATTGCTTCCAGTAAACTTCTATTAAATTCTTTCCAAGCAGTTTCTGTCTTCATCTTCACAGGGGTAGGACTGCGAAGTATACGAGAAGCCTCTCCGGCCACAGCAGCGAAAATAGCTTCTATGATTTCACCACGCTTTTTCGTACGGTTCGAAGGACTTGCCAAGTAGGAGTCCCAAACACCCTCGCGGGCGAGGGAGAAGTAACCATGCGCTTCATAATCCTCATCATGTTTCACCTGGTTTTTGAAATTTCGCTCTTTATCAGACTCCGAAGAATGCTTCGTATACTTATTACTTCCCTGAAGGGTACGTGTAAAAGAAACGCTTCTGTCGATGATGCTACTGTCCCCTGTATATATAACAGCAACGACGTCAGCAAAAAATTCATCATAAGTGGTAACTTTTTTAGCGATTACGATAAATTTGTCTCCCAAATGGAAAATTTCATTAAGAAGATCGGTATACTTTTGGTACAACTCACCCCATTTCGCACGCAACTCATTAATCTGTTCAGGTGTCATGCCATCTATTGGTTGCTCATCAACTTTGTTCATTTCGAGTTGGATCGCTTCCAATTCCTTTGTCTTTTCATCAACCAGTTTTTTGTAATCCCCAAAGAGGTCGCGCCAGATTGGCTCTCTGAGGCTGTAGTTTTCCATAAAAATCAAATGACCATATTCATGGGCCAGAATTGGCACAGAGAAGATGGGGTTTTTATAGTATTTTCTCATCTCTCCCTCTCTCGGTTTTTTATCGTATTTCACAGTTCCCAAGGACGGAATTTCTTGCACAAAGCGAACCCCTGCCTTAACGGACATCTCCTGCGGGTACGCCACTGGGGAGGAATGCTCAGTGAAGATCTGAATCTCAGCACTCTTTGGAGCAACCAGATTTCCTAAACTGCCATTCAAATTATCGATAATTTTTTTAAAAACCGCGACCTGCTGGTCGGTGACTTTGTCATCCATTTTTGAGTAATGCACGAGCGAGAAGACGTCGGCACATAGAGGCCCCGCCGCCTTAGCTGAGATAGAAAACATTAGAGTCAGAACCCCGCCAAGGATCCATCGTTCGGGATGCTTTGCCTTTTTCATAGTAACTCCTACTTCGTTTTTTCGTACGCGGCTCTATATACAAGAATCGTGCCCGCCTTTCTCGAATGTGCGGACACTCCCTATTCAAAAAACTGTCGAATCCTTTAACAGTGACACAACCCGCAGATTTTCCAAGGGCCTCTCACAAGGGCCTCTCCGTTTATTAGAAGGGGGTATTTCATGCCAAGTTCTCCGTAAGCTGCCAGAACCAGCTGGGGGTATTGATGTATTTTGAGTTCAAATAGCCGCATCTTTGCAGGATTTTATTGAGGTATGAGGTCTGATTGGTGTACCCATAGCCAGATCTTCTGAGGACCTTAATTTTGTTGTTTAGGCCTTCGGATTTGGCCGTAGTTAGACGTGAATGAATGTAGGCTTCGATGTAGCTGCGATACTTTCTGATCGACACTGCTAACTTTCTAAAGGGTGTAATCCCAGCCTCACGAACCAAGCCGTACCAGAGTAATAATGATTTTCTAAACTCGATAATGTCAGCCTTATCTAGCATTCGATGGAAGTGCTCCACCAAGATCATGCCATTGAGAATACTTTTATTAATTTCCTTGAGACGATCCAGCATTTTTAAGTCAGACCTTTTGAGCTTCTTTTCCCGCTCCACTAATACAAAACGTCGGTGCGGTGAGAGCATGCCGAGCTGAAAATCATCATTACTATCTTTGGCTTTTTTAAACTCGGCTTTTCTGAGTTCATCAAAAGCCTCATTGACCCGCTCTGCTAAATGGAATCTGTCGACGCATATCTGGGCATTGGGACAGAGCTTACGAATGGCCCTCATAAAGGGTTCGTGCATATCGACGGCGAACATCTTAATGGAAGTTCGCTGTTCGGGTGAAAGAACGTTCAAGCATCTAGCAAGTGCTTTTGCGTCTCTGCCGGGAGCATTGGATAGGACTTTGCCCTCTTTGAAGCAAACCAAGTTGGTCACGAATTTTATCTCTGGTTTTGTTATGCTATCAAGCTTAGGCATGGTTCGAAAGTGGACCTCATCGGCGCTCATTCTGGAAAGATCTATGTTCTGCGGTAACTTCATCAATGGCTTCATCATTTTCATTCGACGCTGATCAAGATCCCATATTGTTTTTGAGTTGAGTTTTAGAAATCTAGCAACAGCGGCGCAGGGCATCTCTTCCATGAGCCTTCCGGCAAGCTCACAAAGTGCCAGGGTCATATTTTGAAATAGTGGGTGTACAAATGCCACATTTGCAGATCTGACTCGATCATTACAAATGTGGCAATGGCCTCGTAACTGATAAAGAATGATAGTCACATAAAGAAAGGCACCCAAAGGGGGGCCCTTGATAGTTCGCTCTTTCCATTCGTGAACGAATAAAATGGGACTCTGGCATTGATGACAACGGCACGCTGTTTTCTCCTGCCGCACGACAACCTTAAGGCTGAGGTCTTTAGGGTTTGGTTCAACTTTTTCAATAATAACATCTTGAAGTCCCAACGCTTTAATGATGAGATCAGAGAAGTCCATCCTTGGCTCCTATGTTAAGTTTTTTCTCGACAAAAAAATTAAACAACAGAAGCGCTAACAAGGTGGACTTTTTTCTTTTAAAACTTCGTTAAAAATCTGATTTAAACAATGGACGGACGGTCACGATGACCGTCCGTAACTGAGGGTCTGGGAGACAGAGTCTCCCGGGGCAGGATGCCTTTTATCGTGGACTTTGACTGAAGGTCCTAATGCATTGAATCACCTTCTAAAGAACGGAGAGCCTTTCCAAGGGCCTCACAAAGAGCCTCTCCGTATATGAGAAGGGGCTTTCGTGCCAAGTCCTCAGGAGGCATCTCTAAAACGCTTTTCAAGGCGATCGAGAGTCTTAACCAATTCCGAAGGCGGCCTGGGAGTATAGACCCAACGGCCCGTGGCTTCATGCTGATTTTTCTCGATGTATTTCTGAATAAATCCAAAAGCCTTGTTCTTAACAATCGAAGTAAAGGGCCTGGCATCCCACACCCGGACGTTTTGAGGAATTTTAAAACTGCGTTTGATCTTTAAAGCTAAGCTCCCGGTGACATCTCGCAGGAACTGGCTCTGGCTTGTGGGGCTTAAGAAGCGAATCAGGACGTGAATGTGATTGGAGTTCACAGAGACCTTATAAAGCTTTGCCTGGTACTTCTTTGCTCTGGCCTCAAGCAGCTGTTGCACCCACAAACTGCGGTTGGATTTTGTGAGGGAGCGGGAGCCTGACAGCAGGCGGCTTCTTAAAATCAAATGCACGGCGCAGTTTTTACGAAAGGGTCTTTTCTTTTTCCGGTAGTTGAGAGCTCCGCCGTAGACCAGTTTCCTTTCAACCAAATAAGCCTTGGTTCCTGTGCGGGTTGTCTTGAAATTAAAGGTGGTCTGCTGGTTTTTCATTTCACGGTAGGAAGTAACATTTGTTTATATTGGAGTCAAATAAGGAAGAGACCATCGCTACCTTTATGCGAAGGATCTATAGAAGAGGTGTGCTTGGAGCTTTCTGAAGAACTGGCAAGATGCTTCACTTCAAGACGATGGCCTGACCACGTCGAGGCGGTCGGTGCTCCTGAGCTTGTGGGTGCCCTCGCGGGGGCTCGTAAGAGGGCCTTTGTTTGAAGCCCCTAATGCTCCGATCACCTTCTATTAAACCTGGAACCCGGACGAGGATGAACGACCGTGATGAAATGCGGAAAGGGGTTCCAAAGACCCGCTGTTTTCTCTCTGAAAAAGGCCCGGGCCAAATTCCTGTGATTTAAAATAAACTCCCGCAAAAAACGCTCCCCTTTGTTCGCAATATAACGAAGTTCTCCCTGTGAAAGCGGGGATTTCCTTGTATTTTAATTGTCTTTATTTTTTCTTGGGCAAAGGGGCTGGACAAGTTCTTTAAGGGGTTTATTCTTTCCTCAAAAACAACAGAGCCCTCAATGGGGAGGGCTCACAAAAAAGGATGGATATGGCAAATTCAAAAGGTTCAAGCAAGAAGGGGTTTGCATCAATGGACGAGAACAAACAACGTGAGATCTCCAAAAAAGGTGGAGAAGCCTCTCACGGCGGAGGCCGCGGTTCCAGCACCTCCACCAGTAAGTCAGAAGCGGGCCGCAAGGGAGGGGAGTCCTCTCACGGTGGCCGATAAGAAATTTTCAGGGGTTCCAGCAATTTTGCTGGAGCCTGAAGAAAGGGGATGAGTTATGGGAACCCAAGATCAAAATCAAAATCAGTCCCAAGGCGGAAGTAAACGAGGATTTGCATCCAAGGATGAAAAAGAACAAAAAGACATTGCAAAAAAAGGCGGCGAAAGTGTTCCCCCCGAACAGAGGCCTTTTTCAAAAGATCCCAACCTCGCCAGTGAAGCCGGCCGCAAAGGCGGAGAATCCTCCCAGGGGGGCGGCAATAAATCCAGTGAGAACGAACGCGAAGGCATGAACCGATCGGAAGCCGGCCGTAAAGGCGGCGAGCACTCTCATTAAGGTCTTTTCTTTGACCACGATGGGGATCCCCGCGCGGGGGCCTTCCCATCGTGGAGAGAGGGTGGTATAAGGAGCCCATGCCAGAACTACCCGAAGTTGAGACCGTGCGACGAGGCCTGGGACAAATTCTGAAAGACCAGCCCGCCATCACCAAAATCGAACTCAAACGCAAGGATTTGCGAGACCCGATTCCCGTGCGCCAAGTGCAAAGCCTGGTCGGGGCAAAGATCCTCTCCATCGAAAGACGCGCGAAGTATCTTCTGCTGAAAACTTCAGCAGGAACTCTGCTCTCCCATCTGGGGATGACCGGGACTTGGCGGGTGGCGCCCCCCGGGGACGAAAAAGACCATGACCATATTTACCTCCATTTCTCAAACGGTCTGCGCCTGGCTTACCGCGACCCGCGCCGCTTTGGTTGCTTTGATTTTGTTGCCAGGGATCAGGAGCAAACTCATCCAAAGCTGAAGAACCTGGGGGTAGAGCCTCTGGCGAAGGCCTTTACCGGGAGTGATCTCTGGCAAAAACTCAGAGGCAAAGAAACGCCGATTAAAGTGGCGCTCATGGATCAAAAAACCGTAGTGGGCGTGGGGAACATCTACGCGAACGAAGCCTTGTTCCGGGCCGGAATCCGCCCGCAGACCAAGGCCTGCAAGCTCAGCCGGGAGCGCTGCGAGAGATTGGTGGGTGCGGTCAAAGAGATTCTCGCTGAGGCCATCGCGGCGGGGGGCTCCAGTATCAATGACTATGTTCAAGCCTCTGGCGACAGTGGTTCGTTTCAAAAAAGCTTCCGGGTGTATGATCGCGAAGGGGAGATGTGTGAAACTTGCCACACTCGGGTTTCTGCTCAAGTTTTGGGCGGCCGCTCCAGCTTCTGGTGTCCGAGTTGTCAGAAATAATTTTATTGCAAAAAACCTTCGCTTCGTGCACTTTATTGGGACTAAGGTATTGAATTAGTGATTCATTAACAATTGCCGATCTGCGTAAAGCAATCGGTATTTAAATTATAAAGGGGATACGTCACCATGAAAACAATCGTTGTAGCAGCTTTGCTTGCCTTGTCATTCACAACTGGCTTCACTTGCTCTAAAAACCAACCTGCTGAGAGCACTCCGGCTCAAGAAACTATGGCTGCTCCTGAAGCAACAGCCACTCCTGGTGAAGCGACTGCAACTCCGGCTGAAGGTGCGACTCCTGCTGAAGCTGGAACTCCTGCAGCGACTGAAACTAAGTAATTTTCATATTTGGAAATAACTGTCTAGTTTACAAAAGCCTCCGTTACGCTCAAGGGCCGACCGGAGGCTTTTTTATTTGCGCTCCAGTGAAAACCAGCGTGTAATTAAAACGTTAGCAAAAGGAGTTGCAACGTGGAAAGTATTTACGGTCTGTTCTGGGCATGCCCCTGGTGGGCTCTTCTGGGTTCCTTAATCGGTCTTCTTATTGTTGGATTTCTTGGCAGTCCCCTGGTGGTGTGGACTCTCGCCTTGGCCGTCATTCTGGTGGGTTATCAAGCCCCGGTGTGGTTGCTGGGTCTCTACGTGGTGGTGATGGCGATTTTCAATATCAAGCCCCTGCGCGCCGCCTTGGTGACAAAACCCATCCTGACGTTAATAGATAAATTGGGCTTTCTTCCAAAAATCTCCGAGACCGAGCGGGCGGCGATTGATGCCGGTTCCGTATGGATTGAAAAGGATCTGTTCTCGGGAAAACCGGATTTTGCCAAACTCATGTCAGAACCTTATCCGCAACTCACTCCCGAGGAGCAGGCCTTTATGAACGGTCCGGTGGAAGAGCTTTGCAAAATGCTCGATCACTGGAAGATCTGGAAATCCCGGGAAATCCCCAAAGAGGCTTTTGAGTATATTAAAAAACAAAAATTCCTGGGCATGATCATTCCTAAGGAGTACGGCGGACTTGGCTTTTCGGCGCTGGCGCACTCGGAAGTGATTATGAAACTCTCCTCCCGCTCTCTGCCCACGGCCATCACCGTGATGGTTCCGAATTCCCTGGGGCCGGCGGAGCTTCTGGTTCACTACGGAACCGATGCACAGAAAAAATACTACTTGCCCCGTTTGGCAATCGGCGAGGAAATCCCCTGCTTTGGTTTGACCGAGCCCACCGCAGGCTCTGACGCCGGCTCCATCACCTCCAGCGGAACGCTTTTCCGGGGAGAGGACGGCAAACTCTACATCCGCCTCAATTGGAACAAACGCTGGATCACTCTGGCGGCCATTTCCACTTGCATCGGGCTGGCCTTCCGCCTCCGCGACCCGGAAAATCTTCTGGGGCAGGGAGCGGATGTGGGGATCACCTGTGCTCTGATCCCTTCCACCACACCCGGGGTTGTCATCGGACGCCGTCATGATCCCTTAAACACGCCTTTTTACAATTGCCCCACGCAAGGAAAAGACGTGGTGGTGCCCTTGGATGCTGTGGTCGGCGGCAAAGACGGTTGCGGCAAAGGCTGGTTGATGCTCACGGAATGTCTGGCAGCCGGCCGCGGAATCAGTTTGCCGGCGCAGGCCACGGGTGGTTCGAAGTTGGCCGCCCGGGTGGTGAGTGCTCACTCCGTGATCCGTCGTCAGTTCGGCGTTTCCATCGGTAAATTTGAAGGGGTTGAAGAGCCCTTGGCTCGCATCGGGGCCGGGACTTATATGCTCGAAGCCATGCGCCGCTACACCCTGGGTGCCTTGGATCAGGGATTAAAACCCTCTGTTATCACCGCCATTCAAAAATACTACTCCACCGAAATGGGCCGCCGGGGCATTAATGATGCCATGGACATCATGGGCGGGGCGGGCATTTCCATGGGGCCACGCAATCTTTTAGCGGAAATCTATATCGCCACTCCCATCGGGATCACCGTGGAAGGGGCCAATATCATGACCCGCACTCTGATCATCTTTGGACAGGGGGCTTTGCGGGCCCATCCTTTTGCCTATGCAGAAGTGAAGGCGGCGGATGCGAAGGACCTTAAGGCCTTTGATGCGGCTTTCTGGGGTCACATCGGGCATGTGGTGCGCAACCTCTGCCGCAGCATAGTGCTGAGCTGGACCCGGGGCTACGTGGCCTCCGCACCCCAGGCGCACCCGCAAATGAAACGCTACTATCGCCGTTTGCAGTGGACCTCGGCGACCTATGCCATCATGGCGGACATCGCTATGGCCGCCCTGGGCGGGGAGCTCAAACTGCGTGAGAAAATCACCGGGCGTTTTGCCGACATCCTGGCCTATATGTTTATGGCCACCGCCATCCTGCGCCGCTTTGAGGCCGAAGGGCGCCGCGAAGAGGATCTTCCTTTTGCCCACTACAACTTAAAGCTGTGCATGGCGGAAATCCAAAAAGGCTTTGATGGCATCTTTGACAATCTGAAGGTGCCGGGCCTGCGTTGGTTCTTCAAAGGATGGATTGGCTCCTGGTCCCGGATCAACTCCCTGGGCTCGCAGGCCTCCGATGGCTGGAGCCACGCGATTGCGTCCTCCATGTTGCAGGAGGGGTCCGTGCGGGATCGTTTAACCCAAGGGATTTTTATTCCCAGCAAACAAGGCGAGCAGCTTCAGCGCCTGGAAAACGCCTTTGGCATTGTCTTAAAGGCCGAGGCGGCGGAGAAGAAGATCAAAAAAGCCATCCGCGATGGTTTGTTGCCGAAGAAAAAAGCGGCCCTGCTTTTGGATGAAGCCCGCAGTAAGAACGTGATCACGGAAGATGAGTACAAGCTGATCCAGCAAGCCGATTCCGTCCGTTATGATGCCATTTTGGTGGATGATTTCTCGGAAGAGGAATACCACGCCTCGCATGGCTAGGAGTCGAGGGACTGAGAAGTTCAGAATCAAAAAAGGGAGCCTTGCGGCTCCCTTTTTTGTGGCTCTTGTTCTTTTTGGGGGTCTTCCTTCTGGGATAAAGACCCCGATCCCAAGAAGCCATGTCTTTATTAATTATGCACCTTTGTGCTTTCGCTGACAATCGTCTCCCGCACAATCACCACTTTGATTTGTCCGGGGTAATTGCACTCTTCTTCGATTTTTGTCGCGATTTTACGACCCAGCACCAGGCACTGGGCATCGTCCACCTTGCGGCCATTGACCATCACTCGGCACTCCCGGCCGCCGCTAAGAACATAACAATCCGTCACGCCCTCAAAGCTGCGGGCGATGTCCTGCAACTCGGTGACTTTTTGGTTATAGGATTCCAGGGTCGAGCGGCGGGCCCCGGGACGGGCCCCAGAGATGGCATCAGCGGCGATTACTAAGAAGGCGTGATCAGTGGCAGGCTGCTCGTCATAGTGGTGGGCGCGCACGGCATGCACCACCTCCGGGCTTTCATTGCGGGCCTGGATAAAGTCCGCGCCAATCACGGCGTGGCCCCCGTCAATGGCATGGTCCATGGATTTGCCGATATCATGCAAAAGACCCGAGCGGCGGGCCTGGCGGATGTCCAACTTCAGCTCAGCGGCCAGAAGCCCTGCCAACCAGCCCACTTCCCCACAGTGGAAGTATTGGTTCTGGGTGAAGGAGTAGCGATAGCGCAGACTTCCCATCATTTGTTTGATCTCCGGGTGAAGATCCTGCTGTTTGAGTTCTTTGGCGATATTGTCCCCGTCGTTTTTGATCTGCCGGAAGAGTTCCTTTTTCTGGTTCTCGGCAATCTTACGGATAAACTCAGGGGTGATGTTTTTCTTTTCCTTTAACACCCGCTCCAGGGTTCTGCGGGTCAGTTCGCGTCGCACAGGATCGAATCCCGCAACCCCGATCATTTCCATCTCGGGCTCAACGATGATATCGCAGCCACAGACATCCTGCAGGGTTTTGATGTTTTCCCCCTTAGCATCACACAGCAGTCGGCGGGCGTTGGCATCCGGGAAGTTCACCGCCCCGATCCCGCGCTCAGCACAGTAGGGGCGGGCAAAACGATCCAAGGCGATATCCAGAATGCGCTTGGCTTTTTGTTCCGCGTGTTCCTTGATCTCCTCTTCAAAATTCTCCGCCCACTTTTGCAAACGCTGAAGGGTTTCTTGTTCCAGGGTTTCGGCAATGTGCTTTTTGGTTTCTTCCGGGGTGGTGTTTAATTTTGCTGATAAAAGCGCTGCAAACTGGCGGTTGAGTTCTTTGTCCCGGCCGCGCTGGATTTGCAGTTCCGCCTCCCGGCCTTGAACGGCCTTTTCCTGTTGCCGGATCTCTTGCTCGTAGGCCTGGTTTTTCTTTCTCTCTTCGGCTAACACGGCCTCAGTTTTTTGTTTTTTTTCATCGATGAGTTCCTGCACCTCCTCGATGCGGGCCTCCACCTTGAGCATCTCGGACTCCACCTTGGACCACATCTCAAGCTCAATTTCCTGCACGCGTTCCTTTTCTTCGAGTTCTCGCAGATCCACGGCATCCTTGGCTTCGCTTAACAGGTCGGCCGCTTCTTGTTTGGCTTTTTTAATCGTGTAATTGCTAAGATATTTGTGGAGGGCCCAGCCCAGGAGCCCGCCGATTCCGAGGCTTCCGATGCCTCCAAGCAGTGCATGCAACATAATTTCCTCACTTAAAGCTCTATATTAACTATTTCCCTGGGCATATGACCAGGTTAATTGCGTCGGAGCACTCCCGTCGAGCGAATTTAAACAGGGTGTTATCGGGATCTGGGCTAAAGGCCCTCTCTAGTTTTTATAAACAGTCCGATATTGAGTTTGATAAATCATATTTACTTTATTTATAGGGAGTTAGGGAGCAATGAGTCGTAACATGAACGCCATGAAGCAAGAGGGATTCCAAATTGCTCAGGATCCCTTGCCCCGCAGGCCATACTTTCTCCGTCAGGACCGCCATACGTTTGCGGAAGGGAAATGCCATCTCGAGTTCCCAGGCGAAGGGGCCCTGGAAATCTTCAACTTAAGTATTTTTGGTGCGGCGGTGGAAGTGGAGACAGAGAGGGCGCCGGCCCTGGCGGCTCTTCTGGACGCTGAGGGGGTGGGGGAGGCCCGCTTGCTCTATGAGGGGAGAGAGGTGCAAAAGCTGCGCCTTCGCAAGGTGCGTGAGGAAGAGGTCCCATCCCTGAGACTTGGGGCCGGGACGGCTTTCCTATGGGCCTTTGAAAGCCTCGGAGAGCCGATTTCGGTGGGAAAACTGCACACGCTGGAGGCCGTGCGAGGGCTTTTGCAAAATCAGGAAACCTACGCGGCGCGGGTGGCGCGTCTGCCTTGGGGCTATCGGCAAAAGGTGTTTGAGATTCGGGACTGGTTGCAGCAACTGCAAACGGCGGTCGCGGAGCTGGAAAAAACCCTTCCTGTCGAATCCGCCGAACTGGCGTTTGAATACCGCAAGGCTTTGATCCACCATCTCAGCGATTTTCTGAGTCAGGTCTTGCCGCCTCTTTATCAAGCCCTGCCGCCCCTCTTAAAAGGGCTGGGCTCGGAGGAGTTGCAGTTGGCCGCGGAGTTTATCCGGGAGCAGGTCAGCCCCTCTCTGCGCGGGGTTCCGGCGATGGCCCAGGTGTTGTCCAAACCCCGCGGCGCCGCGGGAGAGGCACGGATGATTCAGCAATTCCATCAGGGGGATTTTGCCGGCCGAACTTTGTTTGATCAGATTTTGCAAAAGTACTTTCTGGCGGAGCCCGCAGTGGCGGCCGTGCGCAATCGCGGGCGTTATTTAGCCGAGAAGATCAGCCAGGTTTTTGCCGTCCATCCTGCGGGGCAGGAGTTAAATATTCTTTCGCTCGCCAACGGGACGGCCGTGGAGCAGGAGTATTTTCTGCAAAACGGAAAGAAGTTTTTCGGCGGGAAGGCGACTTTTACCTGCGTGGATTTGGCGGAAGAGTCCTTAAAGTCCGCGCAAAGGCAAATCGCCCTGGTGGAGCGGCAGGTGAAGTCCGGATTCCAATATTATTTCCAAGCCCGGACTCTTTCCCAGCTGCTGGTGGAAGGCCTGCCGGAGGGGGTCTATGATCTCATCTATTCCGCCGGGCTTTTTGATTACTTGAGTGAGCCTGTGGCCCGCATGACCGCGCAGAGAATGTTCCTCAGTCTGAAACCGGGAGGAAGGATGATCATCGGAAACTTCAGCACCGACAATCCCTCGGCCTCCTTGATGGAATTGTCCCTGGATTGGAATCTGATCCATCGCACGCAGGCGGACCTGGAACGGCTTTATCAAAACCTCGGGCGGAGATTTTATGTCGAGACGGAGCCTTTGGGCGTGAATCTCTTTGCCGTCATTGAGAAGTAGAGGTTGATTCCCGCGTCAAAATAAGAGATAAAATTCCCTATGAAAAAAGCATTCCTTCTTCTTCTTGCCGCGGCCTTGGCCGGGGGTGTGGTCTTTGTTCTGGTGAATTGGTATCCTTATATTTTTTCAGTCCGCGTGGATGGAGAGATCTATGGCGTGGAACGCGTGGAGATTCCCATGGCGGTGTTTACGACGGATGGCACCCGTCCCCCCTCTCAGGCCTTCTCCTTTGCGGTGGCCGTTAAAGACGCCAAAACGGGAGAGATCTACACGGCGTCTTCCGAGGACCGGCGTTGGGCGGTGGTGCAAAAAGGGCAGTGCGCGGAAGTGAAGTTTCTGCCCTATGCTCCCTGGAACCTCACGCGCTCAGGAGCGTATTTCGGAGCGCGTTTGATTCGTTTGTACGAATGCCCGAAAAAATAAATCCGGGCCTTTCGCTGCGCGGATCAATTATTGTGGGTCACAAGCATTTTTCGCACTTCTTCCAAATGCTCGGTTTCCGTGCGGATCAGCCCGCGGATCATTTCTTCAAGAGCGATATTGTTTTTTACTTCCGCTAAGACTTCGTAATAAATCCCCAAGGCTTTTTCTTCAAAAACAAGACTCTCTTTTAAGATTTCCAGAGCGGCATGGGTGGTCGTCTCTGGCACCTTGGACACGTTCAAGGTGGGATGTCCGCCAAGGGAAGTGATTTTTTCGCCAAGCAAAGTGGCATGGCTGTAGCCTTCTTGCGCTTGCTCATGGAACCATTTCTGGATGGGAATGCGGTTTGGGCCCATGATCATAAAAGAGTAGTGAAGGTAGCGGACCACGCCGGAAATCTCCATCTCCAGGGCTTGATTGAGTTTTTCGACAATCTTTTCATTGTTGTTTGGCATAAAACCTCCTTGGTCAAATAAATGGAGCTTTAGTCTAACAAACTTCGTCCTGATTGCCAGCGCTTAATTGGCGCAGGCCGGACAAAGCCCAAAAAACTCCAAACGGTGGGAGATCTCACGGAAGCCTTTTTTCTCCAGGTGTTTTAACTGCTCCTCGAGAAAGCACGAATCCACTTCCATGATCTGCTGGCATTTCTTGCATTGAAAGTGATGATGATGGCGCTCCTGAGCAGGGTCATTCAGGCAATATTGCGCGCCGTTGTCGTGAAAGAAGCTCTTTTGCACCAGATTGATTTTTTCGAACTGTTGCAAGCAGCGGTAAACGGTGGCCAGGTCACAAGGGCCCGGCATTTTGCTCTTTTTCAGTTTGGCCATGATTTTTTCGGCCGTCTGCGGAGCCGAAGAGGCCAGAAGGCACTCCAGAATTTTCTCCCTCTGAGTGGTGATTTTCATTTTGTGCTCGCGCATTTTCGCGAAAAGAACTTCTTTCTTGGAAAGAGGTTTCAGAGAAGAGGACTTCGGGGGGCTTTTTTTCATAGGGTCCCATCCTAACATCAAGAGGGCCGGGCAGCAAGGCAAGGAGGAGACAAGGGGCGCCGCTCGCTAGCTAGCTGGCCGCGCCTTCTTTGGTCAGAACGTGGTTTTGCAAAATCCAGCGGCGAATGTGCTTGAGATAATGGTCATTCAACCCGAAAAAAACGAAGTGATTAAAATAAACCCCTTTTTCCCCGGTGCTTTCTTCATGGTAATTGCAGGTGGCTAAAAACTCCGGCAAATCCAATTCGTGGGGGAGCCAGAGGACAAACTCACGAAACGCGCCAATGCTGATGGGCCGGTAGTACTTGATCACCAGGCCCCCTTCGGAAAATTCGCTGATCTGGATGGGGTTGGCGGCTTTGGCCTGATGGGGCAGCGCCACGGTCGCCGTCTTAAGATTCTCCTTCAGGCGCAGTTGCGGAAGAAAGAGCGGCAGTTTTTTTGCGATATAAACCCGGTCTATCGGGAGGTAGAAAATATCCCGCACCACCTCCCCTAAAAGGCGTTGGTCCTGATCCGGGAATTTTTTTGTGGTGAAGGCAAAAACCTCGACTTTGCCCGAAGGGTTGCTTGCCGGGGCTTTCCGGCTTTTTCCCACACTCTCAAGAATGCTCTTCCAGCGCTCCTTGTAACCGGGCAGAAAAAGGAACTCATCGGCAAAGATCGCATGCAGGGTCTCCGGCAGTTTCAAGGGGCTGACAAAGTGCGGGTCCTTTTTTTCTTTCCGGGCCAGTTCCGGATCCACCGCAAAGAGGAAGCTTTGCAAGGTCGGGAAAAGATGAACGCGGGCGTTATTGAACTCGCTCGCGGCCAAGTCGGTGAGGGCCTGGCTCAGGCGGTCTTCATTGGTGATCAGGGCGATGTCCACGGGGCTGGCCAGAGTCGTGGGGGGCACCCAGGCGTGGGAAAACGCCACCAGCTCTTTTTTGCGCACTTCCTTTCGGATCGAGGTGATCTGCTCAGGGTCCGCGCCCAAAAAACTAAAGGCACAGCGAAAATGATCGGGACGCTCGGGGTGAGGCAGGCAGCTCAGGCACAGGGCATGCATGCTTCGGTGTTTCACCGAGGTGAAAGCGGGGCTGTAGTATTTGGCGACCGCTCCGGCCTGAAGGGGGCGGTTGCTGACGCTAATGAAGCCCACGTCGGACAGCGCCTCAATTTCCACCTCTTTCAGCATTTCAATCGTTGCCGAGGTTTTCATGTTATGGACGGTGTACTGAGAGGGCGGATGGCGGCCGCTGATGGCGAAGGTGAGATGTTGTTGCAGCATCAGCTTATCAAAAGGTTTAAAAATCACGTTGTTGATAATACGGTCTTCCACCAGCTTGATGTCAAAATCGGGGCTTTCAAAGCTGGTGATCACCAGGGAGGTGGGATCCGTCGCGGGGCAGGCGCCTTTACGAATGAAAAGCTCCCGGGTTTTGCGCAGCAAGGACATGTGTTTTGCGCCTAAAAATTCATTCTTGCTGATCACAAGAACCAGTTGGTGCGGGTCCTCGGCACTGGACGTCTCAGGGGGAGGGCTTCCAGGCGGGGCCGTGCCCCCTTTGGCCAGCGCTCCCGGGCCCTCTTGCATTAAAAGTTTGATCCACTGGGCGAAGTCCTCCAGGGACGGGAAGGAACGAACGGCCAGCCGAGGATCGATTTTATGAATGGCCTCGATCATCTCATCTCGAAATTTCTCTTCATTTTCAAGAATGTAGATGTACTTCATGTCTCTAGTATAACGCAAAAGTCCCGCCAGCAGGGATGTCATTTTGAGACGTCTCACAGTCTCCTGGACCTTATTTCTGGACTATGGTGAAGCGGTTTCCGGAGAAGGGGCTTGCAAAAGCTCCAGCAGACGGTGTTCCACCACCTCTTTGGAGTAGTGGCTTTGAACCTTGGTGTAAGCAGCCCTGGCCAGACGCCCGCGCAGAGCCTCGTCCAAAGTCAGGCGCTCCATCGCGGCAGCCAATTCCGCCGCATTTTCCGGAGGCACCAAAAGGCCTTCCACTTCGTTTTCAATAATGTCCGGAACCCCGCCGCCGCGGGTGGCGATCACCGGGGTTTTTGCAGCCATGGCTTCGATCAAAACCCGGCCGAAGGTTTCAAACTTGGAAGGCATCACCAGAACATCCAGGGAGGCCACCACGCTTTCCATATCCGGCCGGTAGCCGGCAAAATGCACCTCTTTTTCAAGATGAAGCTCTTTTGCCATGGCTTTGAGGACGTCCAGATAATTGGTTTCATTGTGGGTGTTTTCCCCGACGATGACGAGTTTTAAGGGAAGGTTTTTTTCTTTTAACTGCGCCATGGCCTGAAGCGCGATGTTTTGCCCTTTTTGCGGATCCAAGCGGGAGGTGATGCCCATCAGGATTTTCCCCTCTTCGCCCCCCAGGGACTTTCGCACCTCCAGGGAGCGATGTCGGGGATGGAAGCGGGTGCAATCCACATAATTGGGAAGAACAGTGAGCTGGTTTTCCTGCACCGGAAGGTACGCAAGGAGGTTTTTCTTCTGTGCCTCCGTCAGGCAGATCAATTTATGAACCTTGTGATAAACCCAGCGATGCAGAAAGTCCTTCTTATTCACGTTCACAAAGGTGTGGGAGATGCCGTAAATGCGGGGCTTCTTTTGGATCTTGAACAAAGACAGGGCAAGGAGCTTTAAATCGCTTAAATGTTGCACAAGAAGAATTTCAATGCCGTGATTTTGGATAAAGCGGCGCACGGTGAAGACATTCCTGAAGCTGCGTCGGGTGGTCAGGCTCAAGGTGGCAAGCCCCCGGGTTTTGAGATGTTTTTCCAAAGGCGAACCCGCCACGCACAGGGTGTAGCATTTAAAATTATTTTTAGTCAGGGCCAGGGCATTTTCCAAGGCCACCATCTCCAAACCTCCCCAGGAGGTGGAAAGGCAGGACTGCAAAAGCTTTGGCACCGAGGCAGTAAGCGGGGACATGGGTCTACTTTTTCCCTGTTTTTACAGGCACGGCTTCCCGCACCCCTTGAAAGGACCTGATATAAAAGTAAGCCCCGACCAGAATAAAAGGAATGCTTAAAAGCTGTCCCATATTCACAATCATGGAGGCCTCAAAGGGCTCCTGATTTTCCTTGAGAAACTCAATTCCAAAACGGGCCACAAAAATCAGTGCCATGGTCAGGCCGAAGACTCTTCCGGCCGGAAGACGCGCTTTGTATTTAAGATAAGTCCGCCAGCCCAGGCCGGCGATCACCAAGTAACAGAGACTTTCGTAGATTTGCGTGGGATGGCGGGGGAGAGAGTCGATCTTGGTAAAAACAAAGGCCCAGGGCAGGTCCGTGGGACGTCCCACGATTTCTGAATTCATCAGATTGCCGATACGGATAAAGGAGCCGGTGAGAACCGTGAAAATGGCCACGCGATCAAGAATCCAGAACAGCGGGAACTCCGGGTTTTTCCGTGAAAAAAGCCAGATGGCAATGAGGACGCCAATGCCGCCGCCATGGCTGGCCAGGCCCCCTTCCCAGATCTTAAGAATGTCGAGGGGGTGGGTAAAATAATAGCTAGGCTCATAAAAAAGGCAGTGTCCCAAGCGGGCTCCAAAAAGGGTTCCCATAAAAAGGTAGGTGAGAAGGGAGTCTAATTTTTCCAGCGGCTTTTTTTCCCACATGCAGATTTTCTTCATGCCCTGAAAGCCGATCAAAAATCCCGCAAGAAACATCAGTCCATACCAGCGAAGTTGCAGAGGACCCACGTGGACGATCGTGGGACTTACGTTCCATGTTATCATGGAGAAATTATGACCTCTCCCTGAGCGAAACGTAAAGCATTATTTTCAGCTCGACAGCGAGGGGGCTCCGCTTTCCGCAGCATGCGCCGGCAGGGATTGGTGGGCTTGCTCGCGTTTGAGCTCCCGCTCTTTGACGAAGTCCAAAACCAGCGTCGCTAAGGCCTGTTCCAGCGAGGAGGGCGGTGTTTTGGCCCCAGCTTCAGGGCTGTGGTCCGCAGCGTGGGCCCGGGTTCCGGGCCAGGCCGCAAGAAAGACCCACGCAAAGAGGATCAAGGTGATGAGCACCATCGTCAGTCCGGTGCCGGTGCTGGCGGTGAAGCGCACCACGCCTTCGCGGTCGTATTGTTGGGCCAGATCCACGGCGCTCATAAAAATCCCGCCACAGAGGATCAGGACCAGGATCAAGCCTCCCAGCATCATGGCCACGGGTTTGCGGCTTTTGTAGGCCAATTCCTCAATGACGGCCATGGCCGATTCTTTAAAGCTCGGACGATGGGCTATATTAAATCGGCCCACAAGAAATGAAATTAAAAGACTAAGCCAACGCATCGAAAACTCCTCGAAAATTAAAAATGCAAGCCCTGTTTTTAAGCAGGGCTTGGATGGGATCGATTTTTAACGGCTGCGGCGGATGAGCATACCGGCCACAAGGCCGATCGCCGCCGCTCCGGCGACGGTGGAGAAGGGGTGTCTTTTGACGAAATCAATGGAGATGTCGAGGGCGTCCTCGGCGCGCTCCCGGGCGACATCATACATCTCCTGGGCACTGCGCTCCCCTTTTTGAATTTTATCCGAAACATTGGAGGCCACTTGTTTAGCCCTGTCACTGGCATATTGACCTGCGGATTGAGCGGCATTTTTGACATCTGTTTTGACATCGTTTGCGGTTGGTTCCATTTTTACTCTCCTCTGCTTGGGTTTATTGGGTTGGGTTTCTCTTCGACCTTTGTCGCTTCAGAAAAAGCATAAGTGCCGATAGTCAGTTTTAGATGACGTAGATGCGAAATTTACGTCATATCTTGGAGTCATTTTCAAATTATCCTGTGGCTTCATAAAGGAGGCGTTATGAACAGGGACATATTTGAAGGAAAGTTTAAGGAAATTTCCGGGGAAATTAAAAAGAAGTGGGGCCAGCTGACAGATGATGAGATTCGTCGGACCGAGGGCAACGCCGAGGCTCTGGCCGGCATTGTGCAACAGAAAATGGGACGCGATAAGGAGGAAGCGGAACGGGATGTTTCAGATATTCTGGAGACCCTGGAAAGAAAATACGCTCCGCAAAGAGTCTCCGATAAGCTGAATGCCAAGGTGGACACCGCGAAATCCAAAATCAAACACAGCTGATCAGAATTTCCAGTCTTCAATCAGGACGGCGGCTTGGGTGCGCTTGTTCCGGGTTAATACGGAGACGGTTTTAATTTTGTAGCGGAAATCAAAAAGGCATTCGGAATCCACTTCCCGGACTGTGTGATAGGGGAAATCCAAGCGCAACAAGGTGGGCTTCATGATCTGGATGATCTTGGCGGCCAAGCCTGTAAGAGCAAAATAAAACAGATTTTCCCTTTCCCACAGTTCGTACCAGGAGCGGCAGGTCAGCTCCTCAAGCGTGAAGGAGCAGCGCTCAAAACAGCGCAGGCTGCGGAAGATCTGAAACTGGCTCAGATTGTAAATCTGGATAAAGTGTTCATTTTGCAGGATGGAAAACAAGTCCTCGCTGGGGATGATCCCCAGGCGCAGTAAAAACCGCCACACGAACTGACCCATATCCACTTTCTCGTCATAGCGGCACACGTCCCGCAAGGCTTCGGCATATGCGCGCAGCGCCTGGAGGACCTCCCCCTTATGTTCATCCGAGAGGCGGGAGAAGTGAGGCAAGGAGGGGTTCCGGTACGCCTTCACTTTGTAGCCACGGTCCTGGAGAAGCTTTTGGACGAGTTTCAATTGGACGCTGAATTCTTTATTGAGAGAGGCTTGGACTAATTCTCGCATGGCGTTTGTTCGTTTTATTCTTCTTTTTCCGTAAATCAAAGTTAAGTTATCTGCTCGAGTAAATTTGTTGATACACGCCGCAGACCCTAAACACAAGGTTCTTTATTAAAAAAGTCGCTTGGGGAAAAAGAATAAAGGCATCAAAATAGTGCTTCGAAATATAAAACGAACACTTGATCACGTCTTCCAGATCAGTTCAAGGGAGGGTTTTGCGGACTTAGTTTGTAAATGGCCGAGCCCCACTCCTCGCCGGTGGAAGCAGAGATCACCAGCGTGTGGAAGGTAAGCTCGTTGCGGTCGTTTAAGTTCACCCCTCCGGAGAAGGCCGCATAGACGGCATCCGCCCACACGCGCCCGGGACCCAGATCCGTGGGAATTTCCTCGTTCTCGCCAAGAAGGCGCTGGGTCTCGGCGCCATCGGAAAGATAAAGGCCGCGCTCTCCTTTGGCGTTCTTGGCGCGAAACAGAACCAGGCCCTGGGAGTTTACTTTGGGGCTGAAAAGCTCCAGTTCCGAGATATCCTTGTCCCCCTCAGTAGCCAGAAAGCGTTGCTGGGGACCCTCTTGCAAGACCAGGGTTTTTTTTCCGCTCGCTAAGGTGGCGACAAAGGCCACATGCCCCTGCTCTGACAGCGCCACGGAATTGTCAAAGGCGAGAAAGGGCGAAGAAGGGTCGGTCTTTTGATCCCGGGCCAGGATCTGATAGTGGCCGTCCTGGTTCCGCAAAACAATGGCATCGGGGAAGTTGGGAGTCCAATCCCCCTTATTGCCAAGACGGATTTTAAAGGCGATCTGCCCCTGATTGTTCATCGCGGGGGCAAAGAGATAGGACGCTTTGAAGGTCTCCGTCAGCTCCCCTTCGGAGAGGACCTTTTGCAAGCCGCCTTTGAGTTGGAAGTAACTGTGGTCATCGCTGAGATGGGTGCCACGAAAAAGAACCTCGCCGTTATTCAGGAGCGTGGGGTAGACATGGGCGACCAGTTCCGTATTGTCGTTTTCAAGAATCTTCTGGGTCTGCGAACTGACGGAGTCATAAAGGAAAAGCCCCTCGCTGGCGTGATCCTCAAAAACAGAAAAAACCACTTCTCCGCGATCGTTGAGGGCGGGGTCAGAGATGACTTTTTCCGAGGGTGTGCGAAACACAATGCGTCCTTCTTTTTCTGCCGCGGACTTATACCATAATCCCTGAAGTGTTTCGCCCTCAATGGCGACGACCTTAAAGGCCACATCGCCCTGAGCATTGATCACCGGGGTGGCATTGCTCAGAAAGGTCATGGGGGGAAGATGATAGGTGGACGGGCCGTTGGCGCGGGCCAAAAGCTCGGGTCTGCCATAGATTGGCAAGGTCGCAAGCGCGGAGGAAGAGGTCAGAAGGGAGATCAAAAGAGGGACGAGAGACTGTTTTATCATTGAGGAGTTCCTTTTTAAAGGCCCTCATCCTCGTCTTGTTAGAGGAAAATTTCAAGATTTGAGAGAGAAATTCTCAATCCGCTTTCAGCTGAGGCAAAAAAACCTTTGACGCGAAGTTTCGAAACAGGGGCTTTGTCGGGGTCCGGCCGCGGGCGCTAACTTTTTTTCGAAATGAGGCGAACCCCGTCCTCACTCACAGTGATGAGGCGCTTTTTATAAAGCCCGCCCAAGGCGATTTTGTATTTCTTTTTGCTCGTGCCAAAAAGACGGTGGATCTCCTCCGCCGAAGTTTTATCATTGATGGGGAGAAAACCTCCAGACTTCTCTAAAAGCGCCAGAATCTGTGGCGCGATCTCCTCGCCCCCCTGGTGGCCGGTTCTTTGCAGGCGAAGGTCGATCTTTCCGTCTGCGGGGCGCACGTATTTGATGTAGCCTTGGATTTTCTGGCCGATGGACAGAGGTTGAAAGACTTCATTGAAATAAAGAAGCCCCTCGTGCCGGCCATTGATCACCGCCTTGTAACCCAGCTCCGTTTTTCCGCTAATGAGAAGGTCCACGCTCTGGCCCTCTTCGTAGTTGCCGGGGGTTTTTTCCAGATTGCGCCCCAGACGCATGGAGGCTGCCAGGCGGTTGGTGTTATCGAGGTAGAGAAAAACCACCACGGTCTCTCCCACGTGAAGACGGTGGGTTTGCTCCGCAAAAGGGAGAAAAAGATCTTTCGGGAGTCCCCAGTGCAAAAAAGCCCCTGTGGCGGTAAGGGAGACGACCTGCAAGGCGGCAAACTGTCCCAAAAGAATTTGCGGAGTTTCCGTGGTGGCCACCAGGCGGTCTTCGGAGTCATAACAAATGAAGACCTTGAGGGTGTCACCGACCTGGGTGTTGTCGCTGAGGTATTTGCGGGGCAAGAGAATGTCGCCGGTGTCTTCGTCTCCTTCCAGGTAGGCTCCAAAGTCGACGTGGCGAAGGACGCGCAGGGTGTTGTACTGACCGATTTGAATCATGGTTTCCTCACTGTGTGCAAAGGGCGAAGATTTTTTCCGCGATGCGCACGCCATCACAGGCGGCGGAGGTGATCCCTCCGGCGTAACCCGCGCCTTCGCCGGCAGGGTAGAGGCCGCGGTGGCTGAGACTCTCCAGGCCTTCCTCGTCGCGGGTGACACGCACCGGGCAACTGGTGCGGGATTCCACGCCATAAAGCTGCGCCTCTTCAGAAATAAAGCCGCGCATGGAGCGTTCAAACTTCTGGAACCCTTCGAGGATCCGTTGATGGATAAAGCTGGGTAAAAGCTCATCCAAGCGCACGGCCTTGGTTCCCGAGGGGCAGGAGCCGGGGTGGACCTTGCCAATGCGCCCGCGGATAAAGTCGAGCATGTTCTGCGCCGGAAGTTCTTTGCTGCCGCCGGTGTCCTGCACCGCCTGAAAGGCCCGGGTTTCAAGCTCGCGGCGCAGTTTGAGGCCGCCAAAGGGGTCGGCGCCGAAATTCTTTTCGTGATCGACACTCACCACGATCGCGGCGTTGGCAAAAGGGGAGTTGCGGTGATAGTTGCTCATTCCGTTACAGACGACCCCGTCGATCTCGGTGCCGCTGGAGAGCACATACCCCCCAGGGCACATGCAAAAGCTGTAGACGCCGATATTGGTTTTATGGTCATGATCGGCCAGTTTGTAATTGGCGGAACCCAGTTTCGGGTGGTCCGCAAAATCCCGGTACTGGATTTTATTGATGGCCTTTTGCGGGTGCTCAATGCGAAGGCCCATGGCAAAGGATTTGCCATCCAGATGCACTTCTTTTTCCGCCAGATGCTGAAGCATGTCTTCGGCCGAGTGCCCGGTGGCTAAAATCACAAAGGGGGAGCGGAACTCCGTGCCATGCTCGGTTCGGACTCCCACGGTCTGGCGGTTTGCAAAAAGCAATTCCGTCACCTGGGTGTTGAAATGAATCTCACACCCCTGGCTCTTCAGAAACTCCCGCAGTTTGGGAATCACCCGGCGGATCTTGTCGGAGCCCACGTGGGGGTTGGCCAGCCACTGGATTTCCTGAGGGGCGCCAAAGCGCACCAGACGGTTTAAAACATAGGGAATGAAGGGGGATTTGATGCGGGTGATGAGTTTGCCGTCAGAGTAAAGGCCTGCGCCCCCTTCACCGTAACAGACGTTGTTCCGGCGATCGAGCTCCCCGTAGCGCCAATAGCGATTGATGCCCTTGATGCGTTCACTGCTCTCTGAACCGCGCTCAAAGAGGATGCAGGGGATGCCCCGCTCCACCAACCGGAGGGCGGCAAACAGCCCCGCGGGTCCTGAGCCCACAATGAGGGGTTTGTCTTTAATGATTTTGTTTGTTTTTTCAACGGGATGATCGTCGATCTTGAGAGTTTCCTCTCTCCCGGCCACTTCCACGGAGTAAACGAAATGCACATTTTGCGAGCGTCGGGCGTCCACACTTTGGCGCAAGATGCGATAGGGGCCGTGATCGGGCATGAGGTACTGGAGCTTCTCCTCCAACTCCTCATTAACCGGGACTTCAATATTTTGAAAAATTCGTGACATAGGCCAGGTATAGCACCACAATGAGCCCCATGTCAGCCATTACAAAATTTCTTCCGCGCAATCACCTGAGTTACATCGTCGGCCAACTGGTTCACTGGCGGGGGCCCCGCTGGTGGGCGGAGGGGACGATTCGCCTTTTTGCGAAAATTTTCAAAATCAACGTCGATGAGGCGGAAAAGCCCCTGAATCAATACCCGAGCCTCGGGGAGTTCTTCGTGCGCCGGCTGAAACCCGGCCTCAGGCCCGTGGCGCCGGCGGTGGCCGTGCATCCGGCCGATAGCCACATCAGCCAATACGGCCGCATTGAAAACGGCCAGATGATCCAGGCCAAGGGGAAAAATTACCGGGTCCAGGATCTTCTGGCGGATCCCCAGGCTCTGAAAACCTATGAGAACGGGCTTTTTATCACTTATTATTTGTGCCCGACGGACTACCACCGGGTGCACTCGCCCATCACGGGCGGGATCACCAAGGTCACGCATGTGCCCGGGGAACTTTGGCCGGTGAACAAATGGTCGGTGGAAAACATCCATGATCTATTTTCCGTCAATGAACGCATCATCGTGGAGATTGCGACGGAGTACGGGCCGGTGGCGGTGGTTTTTGTCGGCGCCACCAATGTGGGGCAGATTGAGCTTAGTTTTGATTCCAGTTTCCGCGGCAACCAACTGACCTTATCCAAGGTCCGCACTGTGGAGTATCCCACCCCGATTCCGATTACCAAGGGGGGGGAACTGGGCATGTTCCGCATGGGCAGCACGGTGGTGATGGTGTATCCAGAGGCCTTCGCCGCAAAATTTTCGGGCGTTTTAAGATTGGACCGCTTCGTAAAATACGGCCAGGCGCTGACGCCCTGGGAGCCCAACCTCTAACGCACAGGATAGGAGCACTCCGTGAGCGGGGTCTCCGCCACACTCACTTGCACCAGGGCGGGAAGGACGGCCCGCGCTTTTTCATAAAGCCACTGCGCCAGGATCTCTGAGGTGGGGTTTTCAAGACCGGGCACTTCATTGAGCGTGCGGTGGTCGATGAGGTCCAGGATCGGTTGAAAGCGGGATTGAATTTCGTTGTAATCCATCACCCAGCCCACGGCGGGATCCAGGGGCGCCACCAGAGTGAGAATAATTTTAAAACTGTGCCCATGCAGGCGCGAGCAGGGGTGGGTCTTGGGCAGTTTCGGCAAAAAGCGCGCCGATTCAATTTGAAAGTGCTGTTTGAGTTCGAAATTCATGCTATAAAGACTACTATGTCTGTCACCAGCTTACAATTAGCAAAGCAAAACTTTAAGTTCTCCTCGGCGCATTTTCTGATCTTTGACGAAACCTCCGCGGAACGGCTCCATGGCCACAACTACCAGGTCCGTGTGGAGATCGGGGTTCCGGATTCCGAAGCCCTGCGCAGCAGCGGGTTTTTTATCGATTTCAATCTCTTTAAGAAATACATTAAGTCCGCCTTGGATCGCTGGGATGAGAGGGTGATTTTACCTGAGTTTCACCCGGATATGAGATTTCAAAAAAATGGGCCCACGCTCGAAGTGAGATTCCGTGAGCGCTTCTATGCCTTTCCCGCCAATGAGGTGGTGTTGCTTCCGGTCACCAACACCAGCGTGGAGCAGCTCTCCCGTTTGCTGGCGGAGGATTTTATCCGGGAATTTCGGTCTCATAATGTGACCTATGTCCGCGTCCAGGTTGAAGAGACCCCGGGGCAGGGAGCCACCACCCAGGTGATGGCTCATTCTGAGACAGAGCCCTGAGTTCGGCCACTTTTTAAGAACCGCCAAACACATCTGTGATACAAATAAGAAACGACTCAAGTTTCAGAGGTATGGGAATGCGGCAGACGTGGCATTTGTTGACCGGGTTGGCGTTGATATTGGTTTTGTATTTCCTCGGGTGTAGTAGCTCCCGGCGCTTGGAGGAAGGAAGCCTCTCCCTCTTGTCGGGTTCCGGTTTTACCTTCAACCTGCTGGCTCCCAACGATCTTGATCAGACTCCTCACAAAGTGGTGCAATCCTGGGCGGGGAACTCTCCGGCGCTGATGCACATGACCGGGCAGTCCTGGGAGTCCACGGGATGGCGGGCTCAGGCGTCCGTCGATGGCCCGGGGCTTTTAAATTTTGGCCCTTATTACCCTTTGCCGGCCAGTGGGAATTACCGGGTCGATTTTCAATTCAATCAGGCCAGCGCCTATCGGCCCGGGGCCGTGCTGGTCTTGGATGTTTTTAATTCCACCGCAAACCAAGTGGTGACGGCCCGGGAAGTCTGGCCGGAGGAATTCGAAAACGGGAATTTAAACCTGCATTTGACTTTCCACGGGACGGCGGGATCCGTTTACGAATTCCGGTCCTACTATTTGGGCGGCATGGATTTAACCCTGCGCCAGATTATTCTCTCCCAAGCCAATGAAGGTGTTTTAGGTCAGTGGTTCAATGGGCGGTTGCAACCGCGTCCTGTCGCCACCATGCCCGGAGGGACGGGGACCATTCTGGTCAACAATGGCGTTTGGTATCACTTTGAGCGCTCCATTTTACCGCAAGAGATCACCCCTTCCTTTTGCCAAACGGGGGGCTCCAAGCTCGCGATCTCCATGGTGGTTCGCACCAGCTCGGATCAAGGGAAAACCTGGTCCCAGGCGCGAGAGGTGGTCCGGCCCAGCCTGCAAGCCGGCGCGAAAGATGCTTGCCTGGTTTTGGATGGCGCCACCTTTTATAACGAGGAGGCGCAACAGTGGCAGATTTTCACCCAATGTCTTGGCGATGCCACCTCGGCCTGGTCGATGTGTTTGTATGGGTCCTCCAATGTCACCGGGCCGTATTCACGGGTGATGGGCATGGCCCTGGAGCCAAAGCAGCTATGGAATTTGATTTGTGACGGCGTGGTCTGTAACAAGGGGTCTGTCTTTGATGAGGGAACCCCCGAGTTTGTGGCGAGAAATTATGGTTATTATTATTTCACCTTCCATGGCTATGATGGAATGCGGGGCTTTCGCGGGATGGTTCGCACCCGGGACTTCGTCACCTGGGAAGGGGCGGGGCCGGGGCTGCCGGGGATCCCCATGTATGCCTCGCGGGATTGTGACTCGAAAACCTATCCGGATGGGCGGCCTTGCATCGGCGGCGGCGCCGCTACGACGGCTCGGTCGGGGGATTACACTTACATGCTGATTGAAGCGCCCTCCGCCAGTCTGGCATGCACGGACGGCCAGTACTGGCCCATGGTGCTCACGCGCTCTTCGCACTTTCAGAAGTCGGGCCTGTGGGAGGACAGTCCCGTCAATCCGGTGTTAAAGCCCCTTGGGAATTTTGGCTGCGGTCTGCAGTACGCAAAATTCATTCATGATCAGAAGGATATTTTTTTATATTATTCCATCCGCAGGGCCGACAACACCTGGAACAATTCCCTTTATTATCTCGGGCGCGATAGTGCCGGGACCACGGCCTCCGGATCCTCCTCCATCACATACCTGGGAAACAGTTCGGGTCTTTACCACCAGCTGGGGCAGGCTGAGGGAAAAACGTGGTCCGTTTATTCAACCCAAGGTTCCGGGGTGATGAGCTACGGTCCTTATGCCACGAACTGGCCCGCAACCCCCCTGACCGCCACCTTCCGGCTCGCCGTGGATAACAACTCGGCCGACAACCAACTGGTGGCTTCGATTGAGGTCTTCGATGCGACCACGCAGACGGTTTTGGTGCGCCGGGATCTTTACCGCAAAAACATGGCGGGCCCTTTTCAGTGGCGGGACTTCAATTTGGCTTTTTCCAATGAAGGGCGCGCGGGGCACCGGATGGAGACACGGGTGATTGTTTATGGCAAGACCTACCTGAAGCTGGATCGGATTTTGCTCAACCCCAATTAGGGGTGCAACTCCCGCACAATGCGGTAACTCCAGAAACAAATCCCGCCGCCGGTTTCCTGCATCCAGGAATTGAGTCTTTCTTCCACCAGGCCCGGCGTCCCGTCACAGCTGATGTGGGCGAAATCCGCATAGGCCAGAACCTCTGTCACTTGCCACGACCAGGGAGTACGCCGGGGAGAGGTCTCATCCCAGTTCTGCCCTTGCAGGGATTTTTCAATTCGCGCCACTAAGAGGCGGGCTTTGCCGGGGTTTTGGATTTGTGCCAAAGACTCCTGAATCCAGCGCGGATCTGTCATGGGGACGACAAAACTTTCCCGGTTCTGGGAGTCCAGGGATTGAAACAGGAAGTAACGTGTTCCCGGCGCCGCCTGGAGGGGCGGCGGCGGAAAAAGATCTTCTTGCAGAGAAAGCTCCTTGCCCTTGGAATCAAAGGCTTTTCCGCTCCAGCGCCCCAAAGCGTGGATCTTCACCTGGCGGGTGTCCGGGGGCAGGGGCAGCTTGAAACTCTGGCGGCCGAAGGTCTCATTGAGAAGCCAGTGCTGGCTTTGGGCATGGCCAGCGCGGCTGATCAGAGTGACCTCCACGGGGTTGGGCTGTTGCGTGAGGTTGGCGATTTCCAGTTGAAGTTCAGAGCTTGGGGCGGGCAGTGAAAGTGTTTTCCAGGGGGAGGGGTGGTCTTCCAGGGGCCAGGACTTTTGCAGAGAGGTGCAGAAGACGTGAAAATGCAAAGGGGTGCCTGCCGGGGTTTTTATGGCCAGCGCGGTTTTGCTCTCCCAGGGAAGCTCTTTTAAAGAATAAATCCAATGGCCTTGGGCCTTCACCGAAACAAAAACCTCCTCCAGGGGCTGGCTTCCCAGGTTCTGGATCCAGAAGCTCTGGGGCTCCGCCGTGGGGTTTTCCGCCTGCAGGCTGGCCTCTTCGGCGGGGCAGAGCAGAGGGGAAGAAAAATTCTCGGCGTGAACACGGGGGCTCAGAAAGAGGGACACAAGGCCAAACCAAAGAAGTGTTTTCATGGCCTTTGGATCGGCAAGGGTCCGGGAAACTGAACCCTTCCCCTCATAACTTCGTCCAGATCTGGTTTAAAGTCGGGGTTTTTCGTGAAAAGACTCAAAGGCCGCACGGATTCTCACTAGATTTTCAATTAGAGCCGGGTTATTGAAAAGCCTTATCAAGAAGAGGCCAGGAGTCTAACAAAGAGTTATGACACTTCTCCAATACATGCAAAATCACTCAAGCTCAGGAAATTTAGAAATTATCGGGTTTACGGGGGCTCCGGCCATCTGTGAACGGCTCCATGAAATGGGGCTGCACCAGGGGCAAGTCATCACCCTGGTGGGACGGGCGCCTTTGCGGGGGCCTTTGCTCATTCAATTTGGCACCAGCTTCGTGGCCCTGAGAGCGGAGGAGGCGCAATGCACTCTCATTCAAGCTCGGTAAGAGCCTCTGCGGACATCTTGTCGGTGGCTTTGGTGGGGGCCCCGAATTCGGGGAAGACCACGCTTTACAACTGGCTGACCGGCTCCAATTTTAAAACCGTGAATTATCCCGGAGCGACGGTGGAGTTCTCCTTAGGGAGACTCGCCCCCCACTTGCGCCGCAGTGAAGAGGACCCTTTATTGGTGATGGACACGCCGGGGACTTACAGTCTTCATCCCAAAAGCGCGGATGAGGAAGTGACGCTCAAGGCTCTTTATGAAAACCCGAAGCTTGGGCGGGTGGACGCGGTCATCGTGGTCGTGGATGGCACGCAACTGTCGCGGCATCTGCAACTGGTGCAGCAGATGAAAGAGACCGGCTTTCCCATGGTGGTGGTGGTGACCATGGCGGATCTTCTCAGGAAGCAGCATTTGCAGCTTTCTTTGGAGGTTTTGGCAAAGGAATTTTCTTGTCCTGTGGTGGCCTTTGAGGGGCTTTTGGGCGGAGGCCTGAAAGAACTGGTGGCGGCGGTTCGCTCCTTGCCGGCCTCGTCTGAGGTGCGAAGACCCGTGAGCTGGAGCTTCACCACTCAGGAAAGCAAACTGAAGCGCTGCCAGGAGTTGGCGGAGTTGGCCTTAAATCAGAAAGGCGCCGAGGCTCAGGCGCGGCTTCAGGCCTTGGTGCAAAACACCCGGCGCCTGGATCGGGTTCTTTTGCACCCGCTTTGGGGGCTTTTGTTATTTGTCTTTGTCATGGGCGCGCTTTTTACCAGCATCTTCTGGCTGGCAGCGCCGGTGATGGACGTGGTGGATGCGGGCTTCAGTGCCCTGGCTCAGGCCGTAGTCAATCTGGCTCCAGGGGTCTTGTGGACTGATTTTCTTGCCCATGGCATTGTGAGTAGTTTTGGCGCGGTGCTGGTGTTTGTGCCGCAGATTTTTATTTTGTTTTTGGGCATCGGGATGCTGGAAAGCACGGGGTATTTGGCCCGGGCGGCCACTCTGATTGACAAGCCCTTTTCTTTGCTGGGGATGAGTGGGCGCTCTTTTGTGCCGGTGCTCTCTGGTTTTGCCTGTGCCGTCCCAGCCATGATTGCCACTCGCAATATTTCCTCGGCGCGGGATCGCTGGATTACGACTTTTATCATCCCTCTCATGACATGCTCGGCGCGCCTTCCGGTTTATGCGCTCTTTCTGGCTTTTCTTTTTAAAGACGGCCCGGCGTGGAAGGCGGGTCTCACCATGGCGATCCTTTATTTTGCATCCGCGCTGGTAGGGGCGACGGCCGCGGGGATTGTGAATAAGTTTTTGCCCCAGGGACAGAATTCCTTTTTCATGATGGAGCTTCCTTTGTACCGCCGGCCGCGGCTTCAGGTTTTGCTGCGTCAGGCCCTGACCCGCACCTTGTCTTATGTGAAGCGGGCAGGCCCGCCGATTTTTATTTTTGCGACCTTGATGTGGGCGGCCTCCACTTTTCCGCACTACAAGCTGGAGGATCCCACTCAGAAGCTGGAGCAGAGTTTTGCCGGACAAGTGGGGCATGTGATTGAACCGGTGGTGCGCCCGATGGGAGTGGACTGGCGGGTGGGCGTGGGGTTGATCTCCGCCTTCGCCGCGCGTGAAGTGTTTGTGTCTTCCTTGGCCGTGACGTTCAATATCACGGATGAAAATGAGGACTCCGCCCAGGCGAGTTTGTTGAATCAAATGGCGAGCGCGGTGAACTCACAAGGGGAAAAGATTTTCACCGTGGCCAGTGTCGTGGCGCTTTTGATTTTCTTTATGATCGCGCTTCAGTGCATGTCCACGGTGGCGATTTCGGCCCGGGAGATGGGCTCTTATAAGTTTGCTTTGTTGCAACTTGTGGCTTTTAATATAGGAGCCTATGCCCTTGCTGTGGCCGCGTATCAGGGTTTAAAAGCCTTGGGTCTGGGAGGGTAAAATTCAAAGGAGGTCTTTGATGAAGTTCCTGATCCTCACCTTGTTTGTTTTTGGGTCCGGGCCTTTTGTGGCGGAAGCGAAAAAGCAAGCTTCTGATTTCAAGGAGGTCTTCAGTGAGGATGAGCGGGTAGCGGAGACTCCCTTGCCGGGGGGAACGGCACCACAAACCTCGTCGGGGGCTGCGTCTGCGTTCTCTGCGGAAGAGGGGCCGCCCGTCTTGAAAAAAAACGAAGAGATCTTAAGCGGGCGCGTGCGGGTGATGCGAAAGATCGACCGGACCGAGGTTTTTTTTCTGGATTTAAAGGACAGTTATTTTCTCCCCGGCGGTTCCGCCTCCAGTTCCCTTTACAAGGCCTTCGCTGAGAGCCAAAAAAACGGCCAGGCCGTGACCTTCAAAGTCAATACAAAGAGCCGCCAAGTCCTTTCCTTGGAGGAGAGCAAGTCCAAAACCCAACCCTCCACTTCCGCCGCCGGCTCCCAATAATTTCCAGAAAAACCAGAGCGGCAACCCCCCCTCAGAACCCTCCAAGCCCCCACCTCCGCGCTTCACTTAAGTTGTGCGTGCGACACAGGACGCGCAAGTTCGCGGGCTCATTCCCGCCCCCTTTCGCCACAGGGAGAATGTGATCCACCTGGATCTGATAGCGTGAGCGGCAGCGATGCCCGGCTGAGCTCACATACTCACAACAAGCCTGCGCCCGCTGATAGATAAGCCTTTGCAGAGAAATGGGAAGGGCGGTCCTTCGCCTTGGGTTTGGCACCGCCGGAGCGGCGGTCGCCCCGAGCTCGTCGCGAGGTCCTTGACTGTTTTCTGTTAATTTGACCGCCGGAGCGACAGTGGCCTTGGCTTCTGCAAGAGGTCCTTGATTATTTTCCTCTGATTTGACCGCCGTAGCGGCGGTGGGTTGATTCTCTGATTCTATTTCCATTCTAGCCGTGGGTTTGTCTCCCTTACGAGTATCTTGACTGTTTTCTCCTGATTTGACCGCCGTAGCGGCGGTGAACTTAGCTTCTGCAAGAGGTTCTTGAGTGTTTTCCTCTGATTTGACCGCCACTCCGGCGGTGGGCTTATGCTCTGACTCCTTTTCCATTCTGGAAGAGGACTTGATCAAGGCTTTGCCTTCTTTCTTTTGAATGAATTTCTCGCAAAGAACTTCAATAATGTCAGCAAAGCCTCCGTCATAAACAATATGACTTAATAAAGACTGGGCTTTCTTAAGCTTCTCATATTGTTCAGGGGTCAGCTTTAAATAAAGGTCATACGCTTGCTTTCGGGGAGTGATTTCTTTTTTGGGTTTGAGGTTGCACTCAAAGTTTTGATTGAGAAGTTGCTCAGTTTCAAAACCCGTTTTGTTTTCCATTTGTTCCAGAAGGTCTCGCTTTTGTTCGGTGGAGACTTTTTTTCCTGTGGCTTTTTGGTCTTGTTTGGTGGCAGTGGCAAGCTTAGAAAGCTGGGTGAGATTGAGGTTTCCCTCTTGCACTTTCTTTTCAATCTCAGGAATTTCCACAAGCAATCGAGCTGCGGAGATGCGTCGTTGAGCCGCGCCTTCGGAGTATTTTTGCTCTTTCACCAGGTATTCAAAAAGGCTTGGGTAACCAAGTTCGGCATAAGCTTTGGTTTGATCTATTTGCTGGATGCAAAGTAAAATCTCGTGAGTGATTTTACGCTCGGATTTCACGAGGTCTGAGAGTTGAAAATGAAGGCTTTGGGCGTGCATATCTTTGTCTCCTTGTTTGAGAGAGGAGACCATATCATGGAATTTAAAAGCCGATTTTTAAGGGTTTTGCAATTTCTAGAGGGAGTTTTAAAAGTCCACTTTCCTTCGGTTTATAACTTCTCAGAGCGCTTCTGAGCCTTGTGAAAAGCTCTTGCACCAAGCTTCTGGGGGAATTATCCAAGGCCTCGTAAATCACCTTTTAAAAACACGGAAACCTTGTCAACAAGAATTGTTTAAAATGTTTTGTCTCAGGGATTCTGTCACGCAGAATTGTTTAAAGAGTTATTGGATTGAAGAATTATCTATCTTGAAGAATTCATGAAATGTTCTGCGTCCGTGATCCCATCACAAGCATTGTCTAAAATGCAGAATTAATGAAATGTCCTATACCTAAGATTCCGCCAAAAGAATTATCCTAACGATCCCGTCCCGGCAATAGGATCTCTGGAATTATCACTGCAACAAGACCCCCAAAAGTTGAAGCAGGAAGAGCCCTCCCGGCATCGTCACCCCAACCATCCCCCAGCGTTGGCCCAAGACAAAGCCCCCTTAGGGAGCCTCGTTGCCGGCCAGGCGCTCAAGGACGTAGGGCAAAATTCCTCCGGCTTGGAAATATTTTAATTCATTCGGGGTGTCGATGCGAAGCAGGGCTTTAAAGTCCGCCCGAGTGCCGTCGCCGGTTCGCATTTTCACCTCGATCTCCTGCTTGGGCTGCAGGTGGTGAAGGTCTTCCAAAAAAATCTGCTCCTCGCCCTTGAGTTTTAAGCCCGCAAGGCTTTCCCCCGGTGGAAGCTGCAAGGGGAGAATCCCCATTCCCACCAGATTCGAGCGATGGATGCGCTCAAAGCTCTCGGCGATCACCACCTTGACCCCCAAAAGTCGCGGCCCCTTAGCGGCCCAGTCCCGTGAAGATCCCGAGCCGTATTCTTTGCCGGCAAAGACCACCAGCGGGACTTTTCTCTGGCGGTACACTTCCGAAGCTTCAAAAATGGAAAGCTCCCGCCCCTCAGGAAATATCTTCGTGTACCCTCCTTCTTTGCTGGCCAGTTGGTTGCGGATGCGGACATTGGCAAAAGTTCCGCGCATCATGACCTCATGGTTTCCCCGGCGTGAGCCATAGGAGTTGAAGTCCGACGGCTTCACGCCAAGATTGATCAGATATTGCCCGGCCGGGGAGTTGGCGCCAATCGTGCCGGCGGGGGAGATGTGGTCAGTGGTGATGGAGTCGCCAAAAATAGCCAGAATCCGCGCCCCTTGGATCAGGCTCTCTTGTTTGGTGTAGGACGGGTCGAGAAAGGGAGGCTGTTTGATATAGGTGGAGGTGGGGGACCAGGCATAGGTGGCGCCTCCGGGCACCGGGAGGTTCTGCCAGAGGGGATCCCCGCGGAATACGTCACTGTAGACCTTTTCAAATTTTTCAGGGGTGACATAACGGGCGACGAGCTCAGAGATCTCCTTTTCATCAGGCCAGAGATCCTTCAGGTAGACGGGTTCGTTTTTGTCGTTAAAGCCCAAGGGATCCTTTTCCATATTCACGTTGATGTTTCCCGCTAAAGACGCCGCCACCACCAGAAGAGGGGAGGCCAGGTAGTTGGCCATGACCTGGGGATGAATACGGGCTTCGAAATTGCGGTTCCCCGAAAGCACGGCGACGGTGGCAAGTCCCTCGGTTTCAATCGCGGCTTGGATTTCGTCCGGCAATGGACCGCTGTTTCCGATGCAAGTGGCACAGCCAAAGCCCGCAATATTAAATCCCAGTTGCTCTAAAAAGGGCATCAGCCCCGCGGCTTCGATGTAGTCGCGCACGGCCAGCGAGCCCGGCGCGAAGCTCGTCTTCACCCAGGGTTTGGGCTTAAGCCCTTTTTGAACCGCGTTGCGCGCTAAAACGGCCGCCCCGAGCATGAGTTGGGGATTGGAGGTGTTGGTGCAGGAGGTGATGGCGGCAATGACGATCGCGCCATGAACCAGGTTGAACTTGACTCCGTCCTGGCGGGTTACAGGGGCGCTGTTGCTCAAGGGGCCTAAATCAAGGTCCGGATGAAAGAGGCTGCTTTCGTGGCAAATGCTTTTCATGCTCTCGCTCATCTCCGCCCATTCATTTAACATCTCTTGCGAGTACTGAGTCAGGGACTCCTGATAGCGGTGAAGGAGAAATTTGCGGAAGGAATTTCGGACCCGGGACAAAGGCGCGCGGTCCTGGGGACGGGAGGGGCCTGCCATGGAGGGCTCGACCGTGGACAGATCCAGGCTCAGAGTGTCTGAGAATTCCACCTTGGAGTTCTCCACACCCCAGAGGCCCTGGGTCTTTGCGTAGAGTTCAGTCCGTTTGGCTCTTTCGTCCCGGCCGGTGTCTTTAAGATAGGCGATCACTTTTTCATCAATCGGGAAAACCCCAATGGTGGCCCCGTACTCAGGGGACATATTGGAGATGGTGGCGCGATCAGCGATGGAAAGATGGCTCACCCCCGGCCCGAAATACTCGACAAATTTTCCGACCACCCCTTTCTTTCGCAGCATCTGGGTGACGGTGAGAACCAGGTCTGTGGCCGTAACCCCTGGACGAAGGCGCCCTGTGAATTCAAAACCCACCACTTGGGGGATGAGCATCGTGCAGGGTTGTCCGAGCATCGCCGCTTCGGCCTCAATGCCCCCCACGCCCCAACCGACCACCCCCAGGCCGTTGATCATGGTCGTGTGGGAATCGGTTCCCACCAGGGTGTCAGGATACATGAACTCCTGGCCTCCCACGCTTGCGGTGGCGACCACATGGGACAGGTATTCAAGATTCACCTGATGGCAGATGCCTGTGGCGGGAGGGACGACGCGGAAATTATCAAAGGCTTTTTGCCCCCATTTCAGAAACTCATAGCGTTCCTTATTCCGGGTGAACTCCAGGGCGGTGTTGATGGCCAGAGAGTCCTTTTTCCCTGAAGAGTCCATTTGCACCGAGTGGTCGATGACCAGGTCCACGGGAACCTGGGGATTGATCCTTTCGGCCGGCCCTTGGCGCCCGGCCATGGCGTCCCGCAAAGCCGCCAGATCCGCCACCACCGGCACCCCGGTGAAATCCTGCAGCAGCACCCGCGCGGGAGAGAACTGGATCTCGTCAACGGGCTCTTTTTTGGGGTCCTGGAATAAAACCCCTTCGATGTGTTTTTTCGTCACCACCTCGCCATCTTCATGGCGCAAAAGGTTTTCCAGAAGAACTTTGGTGCTGTAGGGGATCTTGGCAAGAGGGCGGCCTGTGGCGGCCTCTAATTTCGGCAATGAGTGATAAGAATATTTTTTTCCGTCAATCTCGAGAGTGCTTAAGGTTTGAAAGCTGTTCATGGGAAGGGTCCTTTTTTTGAGTTTCTCACCTTGCTATTGCAAAAGCGTCTAGAAGGCAATTTACGTCAAAAAAAGAGACCCATCACCTTGTCATGTTACAGGGTTTGGGCCTTTTCATTTATTGAACTGAGGAGGGGCTATTGGAAAATCAGATAAAGGTCGGACATCCCTCCCACATTGCCGCAATCCAGGGCGCGGATGTCGAGGAAGTAATTTTTATTTAATTCCATGGCGGTTGAAATAGAGAGAGGCTCAATGGTGCTGACGCCGCCGGTGGCGAAGGGCACGAGAGGGATTCTTTCATTTTTAAAGATGATCTCGGAGCCTCCTCCGCTCACCGCCGAGTCCTTGGAGCCATATCCCCGGTAGTTATCGGGGTCCCCGATTTTATTTGCCGGATTGACGCCGATGAGGATGAAGTTGTCCACGGTGATCTTTGTTTTGTCATCCGCCGCTCCGGCGAGCAAAATGGATCGCTCGCCTTTCAGCAGAACACTTAAGGAGGCTTTGCCCATGACAAAGGGATTCCGGGTCAGATCCGGATTTCTGCTGCCGGTGTCGTGGCTGCGGGCGATTACGTCCGTATCGACATTTGTAAAAGTACTGGATTTGACCAGGGGGGCGATGGCGTCCATCAGTTTCAGAACAAAACAAATCCCCGAATTCGGGTCCCGCGCGGGGATGTCCAGGTGCTGGCCCTCCACGTATTGGATCGTCTGATAGCTCTTGCAGGGGGATTTTTCAACATCGGCGGGATCAAAGAAGCCGGGAGGCAGGGGGGTCGGGCCGGTGACCACACCATCGTCTCCGCCTTCGGAGCCGGGGACCTCTCCGAGGGAGCCTTGGGGGGAGTTTTGGGGGTCTGTCGTGGCGGCGGCTTTAAATCCCACCTTCGAGCAATTCTGAAAAGCCGCAATGGATAGAACAAGCCCCAATACGAAAATCAACAAACGTGACAAGTTTGCCATGGTTCCTCCCCGGATCTTTGGACGTCTTCAGGTTAATCTCTTCCCAGATGAAGTTGAATTTATTTAATCTCTTTGTCTCACAATTGCCCGCTCCCCACCGGCTCAGACACTTTCGGCCTCAGTCCGCCGCGGAATCAAAACGAGAAGCCCCCGCTGGATGGGCACAATCAAAAGTCTTGAAAAGGGACCCGGGAGGAACTTGTTTTGACCCGCTCACCATGAAACACTTCGGCATTTTCCCTGGTCTCATTTTTTGCATTTTTTCGGGACTTCTTCCAGTGGCTTGCACGAAAGGCTCCGGCCCCTCCGGGGAGGGACCTGCGTCCGCGGACACACCCTCGGTCTCGATTCGAGCCAATCAGACGCTTCCGGGGTATCCCCACGCCATTGATATGTACATTCCCAGCAACGCCCAAGCCGCCGTCATCTTTTTGCACGGAGGCGGAGGTAAAAAAGAGGGCTTCGAGGCGGATCTGGGACTTAAGAGCGACTCGGGCACCACGACCTACACGCTGACCAGCGCGGGGCAGGACTGGCTTCTTAACGAGAAAGTGATGGCGGTTTTCCCCCAGGGGCAAACCCTTTCCGGTTACAACGGCTGGACCTGGAATAACTATGTCATGGTTTCAGGGCAAAATGATGTGGCTTTTCTCCAAGCTTTGGTGGCGTCCCTGAAGGCCGATGCGAGTCTGCCGGCGGTGAGCAAATTTTATCTCGTCGGACACTCCAACGGGGGCATGATGGCCAACCGCATGTGGTGCGAATCGCCGACCACCTTCGATGCCTATGGGGCATTAGCGGGCCCCCTCCCTCCACGCACTTGGATCCTTCCCTCGGGGATCATCCCTGCGCGCCCTCCACGCTGCGTCCTTACATCGGGATTGTCGGGGACTCCGATCGGGTGTTGCGGTCTCTGGGGAATATGGGCGACACGATGTGGACCTTGGCGCCGATTCTCTACCTGGGATCCCCTCAACCCTGGGATCCGTCACGACCTACTCTGACTGTGACAACACCGTGCAGTTGATTGTCATCTCCCAAACCACTGTCAATGGAAACGCCACCGGCGGGGATCATTGTCTGGTGAACCCGGTGGCCACCTGTACAACGACTTTGAGCGGGAACACCGGCCTGGATTACAAAACTACGCTCATTCATTTTCTTAAAGGATTTTGATTTGCGCCATCAGCCGGGCCGCGAGCGGATTTTCCAGCTTGCGCTGCGCGGAGATCAGCCAGATTTCCTCAACGACATCCTGCAGGCGCCCCAACCGCACAAGGTGGGGTTCTTGCGCCCCCTTCACCTCCGATAAAGGGGCCAGGCCCACGCCATGTTCCGCCAGAAGCCTTTGAAAACTGGTGTCCTGGGTTTCGGCCACCGGGACAACCGCAATCTCATGAATCTTAAAGTAATGATTCACATCGTGGCGCAGTTTGCTGTGGAGAGTGGGCAGAACAAAGGGTTTGCCGCGCAGGGATTCTGGAAAGTTTTTCTTCAAAGCCCGGAATTTTTTTGAGCCGTAAACCCCCACAGGGAGTTTGGCCACGGAGCGGGAATACATTTGCGCTTCCTCCAAAGCCTGGGCGGGATAGTTGGAGACAATCAGATCCAGACGGTGAGCGCGAAGCTCACGAAAAAGCTCATCTCCCTTTCCTTCCAGGATGGAGACCGTGCAGGGAGAGATTTTATAGGCTTCCGTGACGAGAGAAAGAAGGACGCTTTTGGGGACGCTGTCCAGGGCCCCGATTTGTAAATGGGGTTGGTCCTCCGGGGTGCGGTCTTGCAGAACCTCGAGCATTTCGTCCCCCAAACGGAAAATTTCATTGGCGTAGTCCAAAGCGGCTTTCCCGGCCTCTGTCAGGATCAAACGGCGATGTCGTCGGTCAAAAAGCGGGCGACCCACGCGGTCTTCCAACTGTTTAAGCTGGGCGCTCAAGGTGGGTTGCCCCAATCCCAGTTTCTCCGCCGCCCGGGCGATGCTCCCTTCGCTGGCGATGCTGCGAAAGTAGTAGAGGTGGTGATAATTCAGCCATTGCATCAAGGATCCTTGTTTAAAATAATTCGTTTTATGCGAAGTAATTATTGCTATTTATCGTATTTTAAAAAGAATTCGTCAAAGCTATAGTGGAGCAAAGTCAGAAAGGACCCTCTCTATGATGCCAAAATTCATTTCCGATGTTTCCATTGCCCCGCCTTGGCTGTGGATCAGTTTTTCCCTCGGGATCCTGGTTTTACTTCTGGTGGATCTGAGCCTCTTCGGAAAAGGAAGCCATAAAATTTCCCGCAAGACGGCCCTCCTGGAAAGCGGCATATGGGTGAGCCTGGCTTTGCTTTTCAACCTCTGGTTCGGTTATGCCTATGGTAAGGACCTGGGGCTAGAGTTTCTGACAAGTTACCTTGTGGAAAAAAGCCTGAGCGTTGACAACCTCTTTATCATTCTTTTGATTTTCAGCGCCTTTCGCATCCCGGACCAGTACCAGCACCGCATCCTTTTCTATGGGGTGCTCGGGGCGATCCTCATGCGGGCCGTGTTTATTATCCTGGGAGCGCAACTTCTGCATCTGTTTCATTGGGTGCTTTACCTTTTTGGCGCAATCCTGGTGCTCACGGCGATCAAGTTTTTACGGGAAACGGATCAGGAAGTGGATGTCAAAGAAAACTGGGCGCTGCGCTTTTTGCGCCGCCTGATTCCCACCACGCCTCATCTCAACGGGAATCATTTTTTTGTGGTGGAAGAGGGCGTGAAAAAAGCCACTCCTTTGTTTTTGGCCCTGGTCGTGATTGAGGTGACGGACTTGATCTTTGCCGTGGACTCCATTCCGGCCGTCTTTGCCGTGACCCAGGACGCCTTTGTTGCTTTTGCTTCCAATATTCTGGCGATCCTGGGCTTGCGGGCGCTTTACTTTGTGCTGGCAGACTGGGTGGGAAAACTTCGTTATCTCAAGCCGGGCCTGGCGGCGGTGTTGGGATTTATCGGCATCAAAATGCTTTTGATGGATATCTACAAAATTCCAAGCTGGGTGTCTTTGCTGGTGATTTTTGCCATCCTGGTGACGGCGGCCCTCAGTTCCTGGTACGTCGCGCGGGTGGAGCAGCGGAGAGTGGATCAGCGAAAATAAGCCAAGATCCTTTTCAGGAAAAAGTCATGGGACGCCGGGGGGTTCTCCAGGGTAAAATACACTGATGGAGGGACCGGTGGACCTGGCAACTCCCTCTGAAAAGCTTTGTTTGTTTTTGGGTGGGGATGTGATGCTGGGAAGGGGGATTGACCAGATCCTGCCCTTTCCGGTCAAGCCCCGGATTCATGAGGAGTATCTGCACTCCGCTTTGGACTACCTTCGCCTGGCAGAACAACGGAACGGCCCTCTGTCTTATCCCGTGGATTTTTCCTATGTCTGGGGGGACGCGCTGGCGGAACTGGAAAAACGAAGCCCCCAGGCGCGCCTGATCAATCTTGAAACCAGCATCACGACCAGCGAGGACTGGGAGGACAAGGGGATCAACTACCGGCTAAGCCCCCGCAACGCCGCGGTTTTAAAAGCCCTCAAGGTCGATGTCTGCGCTCTCGCCAACAATCATATTCTGGATTGGGGGGAGAGGGGCTTGATCGAGAGTTTGGAAACCCTGCGAAGCCTGGGGATTCGCAGCGCCGGGGCGGGCTTAAATCTCAGCGAGGCTGCGGCCCCCGCCGTGCTGGAAGTGCGAGGCGGGCGGCTTTTGGTGTTTGCGATGGCCGCTCCCAGCAGCGGAGTTCCTTTAGCCTGGGCGGCGGGCCCGCAAAAACCGGGAGTGCATTTATTAGAGGACCTGTCACTGAAAACCCTCACCCGCGTTCAAAGGCTTATCACCTCTTGGCGGCGTCCCGGGGACCGGGTGGTGGTGTCGATCCACTGGGGCGGAAACTGGGGATACCCCCTTCCTAAGGAGCATCCGTTCTTTGCGCGAAAGCTGGTCACGGAGGCGGGCGTCGATTTGATTCATGGCCATTCTTCCCATCACCTTCTGGGGCTTGAAGTGCACCAGGGGAAGCTCATCATTTACGGTTGTGGGGATTTTCTGAACGACTATGAAGGCATTCGCGGGTACGAGGCGTACCGCGCAGATCTTCCCGTGATGTTTTTTCCAAACCTGGATTTGCGCAACGGGACCCTGACGGACCTGGTTCTGGTGCCTATGCAGATCAAAAAATTCCGTCTGCAACGGGCGGGCGCGGAGGACCGTCTGTGGCTGCAAAACTTGCTGGCCCGTGAAGACCGGGGGGCTCGCCTGGGACCTAGAACGCCTTGGACCATCGAATCCTGAGCCTTAGCCCTTCACGCAGATATGGGGAGTGAGGCGCACGACCTTGCGGGCGAGTCCCGCCTTGTCACTGGCTTCAGCGACACGGGTGACGTCTTTGTAGGCTCCCGGCGCCTCTTCCGCGACCCCTTGGGAGGAGGTGGCGCGAATCAGAATCCCTCGGGCCGCTAACTCCTGCATGAGGCTTCGGCCGTCCCAGGTCTGACCGGATTGGGTGCGGCTCATCGCGCGGCCCGCCCCATGGCAGGCGGAACTCCAGGAAAGCCCTTCCCCCTCTTTCGTTCCGACCAGGACAAAGGAGCCTGTGGCCATACTGCCGCCGATGATCACAGGTTGCCCCGAGGATTGGTAAATCTCAGGCAGGGCGGGGTGGCCGGGGCCGAAGGCGCGGGTGGCCCCCTTGCGGTGGACAAAAAGGTTTTTCACCTCGCCATCGATACGATGCTCTTCCTCTTTGCAAGTATTGTGGGAGACATCAAACAAAAGAGGCAGGTCCCGGCGGGAAAATAATTTCTGAAAGGCCCCTCGCGTGAAATGAGTCAGAATCTGGCGGTTGGCCAGAGCGCAGTTGGAAGCCGCGCGCAGGGCCCCCAAATAGGACTGCCCGATCTGGGAGTGAACCGGCGCGCAGGCAAGCTCCCGATCCGGAAGCGGGATATGATATTTCTCCGCTTCCAGCACCATCAAACGCAAATACTCGGAGCCGATTTGGTGGCCCAGGCCCCGGGAGCCGCAGTGAATACTGATAACAATCTCCCCGGGGGTGAGCCCCCACAAGGTGGCCGTCGGGGCGTCGTAGATTTCTGAGATCTCCTGCACCTCGAGATAGTGGTTGCCCGATCCTAAGGTGCCCATTTCGGGGCGCTGGCGCTCGCGGGCCTTGGCAGAGACCTCCTCGGGCACCGCCCCCGCGATGCAGCCATGGTCTTCAATCCGCTCCAAGTCATCCTTCAACCCGTAGCCCTGGTCCACAGCCCAACGGGCTCCGCCTCTGAGCATGGCGTCCATCTGCGCTCCACTCAGGCGAAGAGCGCTTTGGCTCCCCACACCAGCGGGAATGCTGGCAAAGAGAAGATCGGCAAATTTTTCTTTGTGCGGAAGCAGCTCGTCTTTGTGAAGCCCGGTCTTGAGCAGTCGCACCCCACAGGAGATATCAAAGCCCACGCCGCCGGCCGAGATCACTCCGCCGGCGGCGGCATCAAAGGCGGCCACGCCCCCGATCGGAAAGCCATAACCCCAGTGCGCATCCGGCATCGCGTAGGCCGCGCCCACGATTCCCGGTAGGCTGGCTACATGGACGAGTTGTTCATACACTTTGCCATCCATGGCGCGGATCAAGTCTTCTGAGGCATAAATCCTGGCAGGCACGTGCATGGAAGCGGTGGGGGGAATTTCCCACAGATAGTCCGATTTTTTTTCTATAAGAGCGAGATCCATCACGGCCCCCTTTTTTAAACATCAATCACACACTGGGCGAGCCAACGGCCCTTGTGTTCCTCGACCTTCAGTTCCGTGAAGGTGGCTCCTTTGAGGTCCACCACCGGATGATGTCTTTGCACATCCACCCCTTCCCCCCAGGCCGTCGCGGTGAGATGGCCCTCCTGAATCTCCACGGAGAATTTTGAAAAAAGCATCCGCCGGGTGTCCATTTCAAAGATCAGGGCGTTGAGCCAATCATTGAACAAAACTTCGATGTTGGGAGCCCCACACGAAATCTCAACTTTTTTTAGGGGTTGGACTCGTTGAGGGTCCGCCACAATGGCGGTCAGGGCGGTGGCCGCTCCCTGAAATGCCTCTTCGAGCCTGTGGCCATAGCCTCGCACGCCGATATCCGAACCGTGGGGAAAGTGCTCCCATTCGCCGCCGTCCTGCATAGCGGGATTTTACGCTGAAGCGAGGATCCTGGGATCCCGGTTTTTGGGTGGTGACGAAATCATCCTGTCGTTTTACCACGAATTTAAAGAATTAAAATTTGGAGTTATTGAGGCGGGTCTTCTGGCGAAAAACAAAACATGTCAAAACACGTGGTTTATTTCCCCTCGGGAACCTCTAGAATAGAATAAGAAGAAAGCGGAGGTGGTTATGGCACGCGTTCTTATCGTTTTTGAGTCCAAGTACGGTCAGACCGAGAAAATCGCCAAATTTATCTCAGATCGACTCTTGGGCCAAGGCCACACCGTGAGTTTGGTGAATCTGGCAACCGGGGAGTCCCAGCCACCCTCCAATTACGATGGGGTGATCGTAGGGGCGGGAATTTACATGCAACGCTATCTCAAGAATATGGAAAGATGGGTGCAAACCTATGCCCAGACCTTGAGGCAAATGCCCTCGGCTTTGTTCACAGTGTGTCTGGCGGTGATGCAAAAAAACGCCAAGGTGCAAGCGGATCTGCACAGAATCTCCCAGAGGTTTTCTGAGCGGACGGGTTGGTTCCCGCAAAAACAGGCCACGTTTGCCGGGGCCTTGAACTACACCCAGTATGGATGGTTCCTGAAGCAGTTTATGAGTCTGATCAGCCGCTCCAATGGCGGCGCCCAGGACACCTCCCGCGATTATGAATACACGGACTGGAACGAGGTGATTCGTTTTTGCGATGATTTCACCCGCACCTTGCCGGCCGGCCGAAACCTCAATCCCGAAATCCGAGGTCCCCTATGATGTTGAAAGATCGTGAAGAGGCCGCCCGGCTGCTTTTAAAAAAACTCCAATCCTACAAAGGCCAACGGCCTTTGGTGGTGGGCATCCCCCGGGGCGCCATGCCCATGGCGCGGATCATCGCCGAAGGACTCAATGGGGAAATCAACGCGGTTTTAATTCATAAAATTCCCGCTCCCAACCAGCCGGAGCTGGCGATCGGGTCGGTGGGACTCTCCGGAGAAATCTACCGTCTTCCGATCATCGAGATGTATGATATTCCCGAATCCTATGTGCAACTGGCGGCTCTTCAGCAATTGGAAGTCCTGAAAGAGCGCCAGGAGCAATTTCACTTGCCACCTTTAAATTGCCGCAATCGAGTGGTCATCCTGGTGGATGATGGGATTGCCACCGGCGCAACTGTGATGGGGGCCCTTCACGAGATCCGCGCGCAAAAACCCAAAAAACTGATTCTCGCCGCAGGCGTGGTGGCCGCGGACACCGCCGCCAGCCTGCGGGGGCTTGTGGATGAGTTCGTGGTTCTGGCGGAGCCGGAGTCCTTCTATGCAGTCAGCCAATTTTTCAGCGATTTTTCCACAGTGACGGATGAAGACGTGGTGGAGATATTAAAAAATGCCGGAAAACCCCCTCGTCGGCCCCAGGCCCGACCTTAAAATATTTGCCATCGGCCGAAGCCGCCTTTTGGCTGAAGACCTCTGCGCTTTGGGAGGGGCGACGCTTTTGCCCCTGCAGGAAGAGTCCTTTGCTGATGGGGAAATTCAGATTAAACCCCTTCTTCCGCTCAGGCTCCCGGACCCTGAAGAGGAGGTGGTGATTCTCCACACCCTGGGTTTTGAACTCCCTAAAAGCCCGGGTGAAAAGATCTGGGAGCTTCTGATGCTGGCAAGTCTTTTAAAGGACGAGGGGTGCGAGCGTCTCACCGCTCTTCTGCCTTATTTGGCCTACTCCCGTTCAGACCAGCGCAAAGAACCCTTGGATCCTTTAAGTCTTCGCTACCTGGCTCAACTCTGTGAAGCGGCCGGCTTCAAACGAATCCTCACTCTGGATGTGCACAATCCCGGCGCCTTTGAAAACGCGTTTCGTTGCTCCAGCGTGAATTTAGAAGCCGCCCCCCTTTTTTGTGAATATATAAAGGCCCAGGGCCTTGGCGAGGGCTCCTTGGTGGTGATGTCCCCGGATCTGGGCGGAGTCAAAAGAGCCGAAAGATTTTCCCGCCGCTTGCAGGCTGTCTTGTCACGAAGGCCCGCGGCTCCGAAGGTCTCTTTGGCGATTGCTGAGAAATACCGCGAAAAGGAGGGCCTCCGGGGGCAGGCTCTGGTCGGGGAGGTCAAGGATGCCCATGTCCTGATCTATGATGACATGATCAGCACGGGAAAAACCGTTCTCAAAGCGGCGGACTTGGCGCGAAGCCATGGGGCGCGCTCGGTGCGGGTGCTGGCCTGCCATGGGATTTTCTCCCAGGAGCCGGAGAAGCTTTTGTCCTCGCCATTGCTTGATCAAATCATCGTGACCAATTCCAACCCCTTTCTGGGAGGAATCCAAGGGAGGGAATTTAAAAAACTCCAGGTGCTCTCCTGCGCCCCCCTCCTGGCTCAGGGGCTGGGGCTGATGCCGACCTCGTGGGAAATCACATGAGAGCGGAACCACTGTGTGGCAAAAGAGGCCACCTGCTCCAAGGTTCCGGGTTCTTCAAAGAGGTGGGTGGCCCCGGGGATGATCTTCAGCTGTTTTTCACAGCGCAGAAGCGAGAAGGCCTGCTGATTCAAATCAATGACGATGGTGTCATCCCCTCCGACAATCAGTAGAGTCGGTGCTTGCACCCGGGGAAGGGCGCGCCCGGCCAGATCGGGGCGCCCGCCGCGGGAAACAATGGCAAAGATATTCTGCGGATCCTGGGCAGCGGCCACCAGGGCGGCCCCGGCCCCGGTGCTTGCGCCAAAGTAGCCGATCTTCAGGTATTGCGTGGCCGCCTGTTTGCTGAGCCAGATTTTTGCGGCAATCAGGCGTTCGGCCAAAAGATCAATGTCAAAAACAAAGTCCCTCTGGTTTTCTTCCCCGGGGGTGAGAAGATCCATCAGCAAAGTGGCAAATCCGTTTTTTTGCAGTTCCCGGGCGACAAAATGATTGCGGCGGCTCCAGCGGCTGCTGCCACTGCCATGGGCAAAAAGAACCAGACCGAGGGCTTTGGGGGGCACGGACAGGATTCCGTTGAGTTGAAGATCCTGGGACGTGATCACGATTTCTTTTTCATTCTTGGTCAGAGAAGGCGATGTTTCTGATTTCATGGGGCGCCTCCTTTAATAGAGGAGTGGAGGAGTGATTTTGCATAGTTTAGTGTAAAGACTCCTCTGCGACAGCTTGTGTTTTTGCAAAAAGCCTTGATCCGCTTTAGTGGACCAGGAAGCTTCGCAGAGGGGGCGCTTCATCACGAAAGCGCACCAATTCCATGGGAGGAATCACGATGGGGTCTTTTTCTTTGGTGACCTTGATGGCGCCGTACTGCCCTTCGACACGAAGGCCTGGGATCTGAGAAAGAAATTCAAGGAGGCCGCGTTTTTCAGCTCCTATTTGAAACTGGGTCGCCCAAGGGGTGACATAGAGATAAAGCTCGCCGTGGAGTTTTAATAAATCGAAGCATTTCTGCAGGGAGGTGGTCATATCGCGGGTATAAGATATCACGCCAAAAAGATCGGTGATGAGATCCGCTTTTCTCCATGTGGCGGTGGCTTGGTCTTCAAAAGCCCCTTCCCGGATTTCCAGCTTTCCGTTAAAGCGGGGGGGATTGAACCAGCGATCCAATTTGTAGGCCACCGCTGTGGTGAAGGCCGCCTGCGAGCTGTTGCGGAAAGATTTGAGATAGTCTATTTGTGCCTGGGCTTTCCCGGCTCCTAAATCAATCCAATGCTGATCGGGGGTGAGTCTTTCCAGGCTTTCGCGAAAGCCCGCAGGGAGGGTGTCGCCATAATCCACAAGATCCCGGTTGGTGACGAATTTGTTTTTCCGGATCAACTCACTCACAACCCGGGGTTCTGAAGCAAAAACGGACCGGCAGGCCTCGCTGGCAAAACTTCGAGGGACCAAGAGAAGAGCAAAAACAAGGGCGTAACTCGCAAAATGTCTCAAAGTGATACAAAGTTCCTTTCCGGGGGTCTGGCTCTTTTTGGATGCAATTCCCACGCCCGAGGCGGGGGCTCTGTGGCGGCCAAAAAATGAAGGAACTCGGTGCAAGTGCCGAAAAAAGGCAGCCACGGACCGTGCTTCATTTGCAGACGTCTCTGGGTAAAATTTGTCAGCGCTCTTTGGCTTTTGTTTGCTTTAACTTTTTAGAAAGGGCGGAGGTTTTCCGTCTTTGTCTATTTATTGGGGATCCTTCTCAAACCGGGGGGCTTTGTGGAAATGAAGATTCAATCTCTTTTACCCATCTTCTGTCTCGTCCTGGCAGCGTGCACGCCGGGAACCCCTCTTCCGAACGAAACCACTTCGAATTCTTCTTCGAACTCAGGAAACAACAATCCTCCGGGCGGTTCCAATTCCGGAACAGGGACTGGCTCGGGGAGTGGAAGCAGTTCCAAGGTGGTCTTCTCCAGGGATGTGGCCCCTATTATGGTTAAAAATTGCACCACCTGCCACCGCTCAAAAGACGCCATTGCTCCTTTTCCGTTGGAAAACTACAATGACTTTTTCACCCACCGGGAGGCCATCAAGCGGTCCGTCGTGGCCCGCACCATGCCCCCGCCGGGAGTTGATAACTCGGGCCAATGCCAGAGCTTTGATGATGCGAAATGGATGAACGAGGAGGACATTAAAACCATCGTCACTTGGGTGGAGAACGGGGCTCCCGAGGGGAATCCCGGCATTGTTCCGCCCCTTCCTGAGGTCTCCACGGAACTGCCCGGTCCCAAATCCATTATTAAAATTCCCCAACCCTATACGCCCGCGCCTCCGGCGGGAAAATTGGATGACTATCGTTGTTTCATCGTGGATCCCGGCATCACGTCTGACACCAAGTTGACGGCGATTGAAGTGATTCCCGATAAGGCGAAAATCGTGCACCATGTGATTGTCTTTAAACCCGCTTCGGTGGAGGCGCAGGCCTCCGCCTTGCAAAAAAACGGGGCCGATGGTCGTCCCGGTTACAGCTGCTTTGGCGCCGCCGGGGTGCCTTCGACCGTGGTGGGGCTGTGGGGGCCAGGCTCCCTCAGTCGTGACTTAAAAGACCCGGAGACCGGCGGGGCGCTGGGAATGCGTATTGAGGCCGGGCGCAAACTCATTGTGCAGATTCACTACAATATTACCAACGGCGTGTCTGCGGACCAGACGGCCATTGCCATTAAAACCAATGCCAATGCCTCTCCGGTGAAGTGGACGGTGCTGGCCCACGCCAACCTGGAGTTGCAACCGGGGCAAAAGGAAGTCATTACCTCAACGACGCAAACCAATCAGGCGATGCTCACGATTGACCATCTGTATGAGATGGGGGTCGCGGATTCGAAGTTATCCGGTCAGGCCCCGACCTTCGATCTGGCCTTCTTTAATGCGACTTTGTCAACGCCCCTGGCGCGCACCATGAAGGTTTTTGCTGTGGGGCCGCATATGCATCAACTCGGGCGGAAGATGAAAATTGAAATGATCGATTGGAAAAATCAAAACACCTGTATGGCGAACATTCCGCTTTTTGATTTCGAGTGGCAGATGGGGTATTTTTTTAAAAAGCCGCTCACTCTGGATATCACCAGCAGCGTGAAGATCACCTGCAACTTCGACACGAGCGGACGCACCCAGGTCGTGCACTTTGCCGAAGGCACCGAGGATGAGATGTGTTTGGCCTTCCTTTTGGTCACGGATAAGTAAAGTGCCTGGATTTTATCCATTAAAACGCAAGAAATGAGGATGATCTAATCCAATAAAACAGAAGATCCTTTGCTACTTAGTCTCACCAAAGACGCGAAATGACCTTCAAGGGAAAAATCGCAACCGCGGGTGGGTGAAAGAAATGAGCAGGCTATGGTAGCAGCAAGTCTTCTATTGGTGTTTTTAATTATTGGCGCAGGTCTTCTGGCATTAATTGTGTTCTTTATTGCGCTCTTTCAGGGCTTCTTTGATCAACCCGGCCAGCAAGCAGAGATCATTTTTGATGAAGCGGATCTCAGGCTGTGGCGCCCCTGGGAAACTCCCTCACAATTAGCGGACCGCCGCCACCGCTATGGCCCTCTTCTGTCGCCGACTCCCGGGGAGTGGGGAGGAGCCGAATGACCACCCTGGACACCAGCTCCTCACCAATGGAGCTCCGTAAGGTCGCGGCCCAGGCCGATGAATCCGTAAAACAATTTGTCTTAGGCACTTTCATTATTGGCCTGATATGGTTGATCATCGGCACCCTTCTTGGCGATATCGCCAGTTTTAAATTGCACTGGCCAAATCTTTTAACCTCCTCGCCGGCAATGACCTTTGGCAGGGTGCGACCGGTCCATCTGAATACTTTGATTTACGGTTGGGCGAGCAATGTCATGTTCGGAATCTCCTTGTGGCTGATGGCGCGCCTAGTGCGAACTCCGGGGCGGTGGATCCCTTCGGCGTGGACGGGGACTTTGATTTGGAACCTGGGATTGCTCGCCGGCGTGATGGGTCTTTTTTTTGGTGACACGGATGGCATGGAATGGCTGGAACTTCGCCGCACTTATGCCGATCTGCCGATGATTGTCGGCGCGGCCTTTATTGCCGCTTCCGTGTGGCGCACCTTGGGGGCCCGGCAAGTCCACCACCTTTATGTGTCGGTGTGGTATCTGGCCGCTTCGTTTTTATGGTTTCCCTTTATTTTTATTGTCGGCAATTACGCCTCTCAACGGGGGGTCGAAAACGCCGCCGTGAACTGGTTTTACGCCCACAATGCTCTTGGCCTTTGGATGACGACGGTCAGCTTAGGCGCGATTTATTATCTGCTTCCCAAAATTCTCGGACGCCCGATTTATTCCTACTGGCTTTCCCTGCTGGGTTTTTGGGGCTTGGCCTTTTTTTATTCTTTAAACGGGATGCACCACTTGATCGGAGGCCCCTTGCCCTCCTGGATGATCACCACTTCGATCGTGGCCAGTGTGATGATGGTCATCCCGGTTCTGTCCGTGGCGGTGAACCACCATATGACCATGGTGGGGCGCTTTTCAGCCCTTCGTTACTCTCCCACCCTGACATTCATCGTGTTAGGGGCGATGTCTTACACCGGGGTGTCCCTGCAAGGGGTCATGCAAAGTGTGGTGGAAGTCAACCGTGTCACGCACTTTACCCATTGGACTGTGGGCCACGCCCATATGGGAGTTTATTCCTTTTTGACCTTTATCCTTTTTGGCGTCATGTACTACGTTTCGCCACGGCTTTTAAACCGGGAATGGCCTTCGGCGGCTTTGATCCGCTGGCACTTCTGGCTGGTCTTGGTCGGCGTTTTTCTCTACGTTTTTGGCCTGGCCTATGGCGGAGTGATGCAGGGGCTTGCTTTGAATGCAACGGAAAAGCCTTTCTCGGAATCCGTCGCCGCGGTCTTACCCTGGTTATGGGTGCGAAGCCTCGCCGCGCTCCTATTGACGGCAGGACACTTTATTTTCGCCTATCATTTTTATTTGCTGTTAAAATCCTCTCCAGCCAAAGAGGAACTCTCCCCCTGGCATGAAATCTCGCCTCTGGTGGTGGATCTCAGCGGCGGTCGTATCGAGAGCAAAGGAGCCACCGTATGACCCGTGTTTTTCTTTTGATGTTAGGGTCCTTGGCGACGGTGGTCTTTGCGGCCTTTATCTTAGTGGCGGTTCCCAGGGTCGCGCTTCCGGAGGCGCCCGCCAATCCCACCCTCCCACCGGTGGAGCCCGCAGAGAGCCCTTTGCAACCCTACACTGCGGAACAGTGGCGGGGGCGCGAGGTTTATGTTGAAAATGGATGTTTTTACTGTCACTCGCAACAGGTGCGTGATCCCATTATCTCCAACGATGTGGACCGCGGGTGGGGACGCCCTTCTTATCCGTCCGATTATATTTACGACTCGCCAGCGCTTCTGGGCACGCAGCGCACGGGGCCGGACCTGATCAATGTAGGGGTGCGGCTGCCGGACCCTTCTTGGCATCTGGTGCACCTGTATCAGCCCCGCGCTCTGGTTCCCTGGTCCATCATGCCGGCGTACCCATATCTCTTTGAAGTGAAAGAAGACGGCGCAACGGCGGAAGAGGCCGTGAAGACCCCCGCAAATCTTCTGCCCGCCGGACAGAAGTTAGTGGCCACAGCCGACGCCAAAGCCTTGGTGGCTTATTTATTATCTTTGAAGCGTGATTTTCCGCCGCCGGAATTGAAGGTGGAGCGGGAAAAGTTGCGGGCAAAGGGGCAGAAGAAATGAAACCCTTGGATCCATCGGAAAGTTCCACTCCGGATGCGGATTTGATAGAAATTCATAGGGCGGTGCTGCGGGAGCCTCCGGACCCCGAGGAGGGGCGCGAGCGCGGGCCGTGGTGGCTCTGGGTGTCCATTATTTTTGCCATCTTCGGCGGGGGCTTTTATCTGGGGCGCTTCAGTGGTGCCTTCTTTGAGAATGCCGTCCATGTGGGCTATCTCCGTCCGACAATGCTCTCCCGCGACCCCACCGGTCCGGGGGGCCTTGCACCGGTGGCCAAAGAATCCCTGGCCGATATTGGTCCCCGGGTTTACAAAGCCAACTGCATCACCTGCCATCAAATCAACGGGCAAGGGGTGCCCGGGAGTTTCCCTCCTTTGGCGGGCAGCTCGTGGGTGAACGGGGAGGCCTCCATCCCCATTCGCATCGTCCTTCACGGACTTCAAGGTTCCCTCACGGTGTCCGGGCAAACTTATAATGGGGCGATGCCCGCTTGGCAGACGATTTTATCAGACGAACAAATCGCCGGGGTGGTCAGTTACATCCGTTCCGAATGGGGGAACACGGCGGGGCCGGTGAGCGTGGACGAGGTCGCCCGCCTGCGCCAGGAAAACAAAGACCGCACTCAGCCCTGGACCCAATCGGAGTTGGAAAGCGCGAGGTCGAAATGAACCACTGGTTTTTGGTTTCCGGTTTTTTTTCCGAAGAAGAAAGAGTCCGCCGCACTTTGATGGACTTATTGTACATGGGGATCCCAAGGGATCTGATCGATGTGCTGATTGCCAAACAAGATGAGGGACGTTTTTTTAAAAGCCTGAAAACACGCAAACCCAGCTTGACGGCGGGGAACGCCGGCCGTGGAGCTTTGATTGGATTGATTGTTTTTTCCCTTTTTTCTGCTCTGATGATTGTGACCTCCGGAGCCAGGGAGAGCCAGCGTCTAACCTGGATTATGTTATTAGGCCCCAATGTGGGGGTGATGCTGGGAGGGTTTTTGGGTCTTCTTTGGGGAGCTCTTTTTGCCAAGGGCCTCCCCTCGCACTACGAACGTCTGCGGGAAGGGGGCGGGATTTTGATGACGGTGAAAACCAAATCCCCGGAAGAAGCCCGGGTTCTGCAGGAGCGGCTGATGGGCTTTGGCGCCCAATCCGTCCGGGTGGACCCGGCATGAGGCGATGGCTTTTGTGTTTTCACCTCGGCAGTTTTTTGGCCCTGGCTTTGGCCCCGGGGCCAGAAGCGGACGCCCATTCCCAAGTGCGCGCTTTAAAACTTTTGGCGGCCCCATCCCCAGGCTCGCAACGGCGCCTGATCTTGACGCTGTCAAATCCGATTGAACCCAAGTTCAGTCAGTTTTCTTTGCAGGGCAAGGGCCGCGTTCTCCCCTTAACCCCCTTGAACTCTTTCGGAGAGCGTTCCCGGCAATTGCTCTTCGAAGTGGATCCGCTGTTGAAGGGCTCCTTCACTTTTCAGTGGAGTGTTCTTTCTGTGGATGGTCATCGGCAAAAGGGGATCAGGCCCCTTCACCTCAACTAATGGAAACGCATCTTCTGGATGGCCTTCTGGCCCGCTCGCTCTCTCTTTTAGGGTGTGCGCTGTTCTTGATGCCCTTTTATGATGCCCTTTTCCTTGAGGGCAGCTCTCTGCGGGGGCTACGGAAGTATCAAGTCTGGGGAGTGCTCGGGGGAGCTCTCTCCGCCCTGGTTCTTTTGAATGCCGTGGCTCTGAATGTGGCGGAGGCCGCCACCGGGCCCTCCTCTCTCTGGCGGCCTGAGCTGGGACCCCTGGCGCATTCTGCATTTGCTGTCGTGGTTAAAACCCAGTTTGGCTCCTGGTGGCTTTTTCATTCGAGTCTGCTGGTCCTGGGAGTTTTTCTGCCAGGGAGCTGGGAGCCCCTGGCGGCTTTCTTATGGGCCGCTTCCTTGGCGAGAATGGGTCACGCCGGCGACTTTGAGGTGTTGGAGTTTTGGAGTCTTCTGCAAACAGCCCATACAGTGGCGGTGGTCTTTTGGATCAGCGCGCTTTTTTGGCTTGCGAAAAATATTTTCAAGGAAGAAAATAAAAATCAAATTTCGTTTTCCAAACGTTTTTCAACCATGATGCTGGGGCTTATGAGTTTCATCTTGCTGACCGGGCTCTTACGGGCGCTGTATTTGCTGCAAAACCGGCAAGAAGATCTCTTCTCCGCTCCTTACATTTGGGTCTTGGGTTTTAAGCTTTTCCTGGTGGGGGGGCTTTTAGCGGCGGCCTTTCGCGTGCGGAGCCAGTATCAAAAGCGCCTGGCCACCTTGCCGGGCTCAGAAAGTTTTAAAAACGCGTTGTCTTTGGAATTAGCCTTCGGGACCGGGGTGCTCTGTGTATCCGCGCTGCTGTCCCAATTGCCGAGCCCTTAAATGGATTTGAGGAGTTTATGAAAATGGATCCGGAGAAAAAGACGTTTAAAAATGCGTTCTTAAGCAAAAGGTTTCTCTATGCCGGACGGGGAGTGGCCGGCGCTTTTCTGCGGGAGGCGAGTTTTCGTTTGCAAAGTGCCTGCGCTTTGGGGCTTGTGGTTTTTTGCCTTGTTTTCAAACCCTCGCCATTCTGGTGCGCTCTTTTCGCTCTGGCCTCAGCTCTTGTTCTGGGGCTCGAGTTGGTTAACACGGCCGTGGAAGCTTTTTTAGACCGTTTTCATCCACAGTGGGACGCGGAGGTGGGTTTTATCAAAGACTGCCTGGCCGGGGCCGTTTTTGTGGCAAGCCTGGGGGCTCTGGCCGTATTTGCGGCTTTTCTTTGGACACTTCTGTAAAAAATCTCAAGCAAACTCCGGGGAAAAAATCTTTTCCGGCCCGCCAGCTGTTTTGTGGTAGAACACAGGTCTATGAAAAACGCCCTTTTTATAACTCTCTTTTTACAAAGTCTCAACGCTCTTGCCTGTTTAGGGAAAGCTCAGATGAGCGCCACCGCTGATCGCGTGCAAATGACTTCGGCGGGACAATGTCACGTCACCTTCCACGAGAGCACCATCAGCCATTTCGCAGGGAACATGATGTGTCCCCTGGATCTGATGGACGTCCTTGATGAAGGTGTTGAAGTTAAAAACTGCAAATTAAAACCCGGCAGCCCTGTTTCGGGTGTGATCGTGCGCACTCAAAGCGGTCTTTTGGTGCTGGAATAGAGGGAAAGCCCCCGCTCGGGCGCCATAGGACCCTGGCCCTCTCCTAGAGATGCAGGGCGGTCAGCAATTTCACCACACGGTCCCCCTCGGCGACCAAGGACTCATCGACAAATTTTAAAATGGTCTCGCGCAAAGCCGCTTTTAAAGCGGGAAGATCCTTTTCGTGAACACAGAATTGGGACGTGAAATAAAACTCCGTGGGGGACGTAACCCCCGTCGGAGCCCGGCGGTGGGCTCGTTCGGCGGCTTTTTGAAAAAGACCTGTGAGAAGCCGGCTCTGATCTGAGGTCTGCAGGAAGAGATGCAAATCCGTGGGATAGTAGCGATCCCCGTTCTTCTTTAAAAGACCGGCCTTCTCCAGCTTTGCTAAGGAACTTTCCAGATCCTTGTCAGACAAACGCGTGCGCTGGCGGAGTTGCTCCCCTGTGGCGCCGCTTTCGGGAGTTCCCGCAGCGGCATAAACCCCAATGACGTCAGAGTCCTGCAAAAGGTGCTGAAAGGACGCATGGTCTTTTTCAAAGACGCGGCGATGGGGACGGTTCCAGGGCCGCAGGCGAAGCTCCATCAGGTTCTGTCGGGCCTGGGCCGCACTCAGTTCAGGAAAGAGATCCGACTCCTCCAAAGCCACAAGATTTTTAAATATCCTTTTTCCAATCAGAGGAAGTTTCAGGGCTTTTTCAAAAGGAGGGTAGGATTTGGCCGTGAGACGGCGTTTTCCCGAGATCACATCCCCGGGAAAGCCCCGCCCAAAGCCAGTGGCGCGGGCCAAGTCCGAGAGGCTCAACGAGCGAGCCTCCAGGTAGTTTTTCAAAAACTCGCGGTAATTCGAGCTTTCTTTAAGGTTGTTATAGTCCGTGGACTCTTTTAAAGCCATTTTAGTTTCCGACGGAGAAACCGCCATGCATAGGAGAGGAGCAATTTTGCAGATTCAGACCCCGGGACTGGCTTTGAAAAGATCCGTTCCCCATGTTTCCCAAAGAATAGGTGAAATCCTCATGCGGTAAAACGAACGCTTCCAAAACATTTCCTTGGAAATCAGTGACCCGGACCTGAGCGGTGTTGATTTCAATCACGTCTTTGACGGGGCAAAGGCGCACATCCGACATCCTTGTATCGATGCGGATCCCGTAAAGGCGGTTGCCCTCAGAACAAGACAGGATCGTGGGAAGGGCTTGAATGACCGGGGCACAGGGGTGGACGGACGAGGCTTGGGCGACGGAAAAGCCGGCAACAAAGCTGGTAACAAAACTCAGGCATAAAAGGGCAAAGACGTTTTTCATAAAGACTCCTTTGGGGGTTGCTTATTTAATTTTTTAAAATCGAGTGAACGAGACCCTATTTATTCTCCCTGCGGGCGAAGTTCAATAAATTTGAATTTCTTCTAGGGGAATTTGTCGTCAGCTGACGACAAAGGGCTAAAGAACCACGTTTGTTGTCAGAAAGCGGGAGCTGTCTTCGTGGAGGATGCCTTGGATCACCTGGGTGCCGGCCGGGTCTTGTTTGGCGGCCACCAGGCAGCGGATGCTGAAGGACCTCAGGGCATCATAGACGCTGAGGGTGCCTTCCGCCGAGTTTTTCCTGCCGGTGAAAGGAAACACATCGGGGCCACGTTGGCATTGGGTATTAATGTTAATACGGCAGACCTGATTGCTGAGGTGATCAATCATCGTTCCCATCCGCTGCGCCTCCCGCCCAAAAAGACTGGCCTGGTTCCCGTAAGGGGAGTGGATGGTGTAGTCCTCCACCTCCTCGAGATCCTCAAATTCCCGCACGGGGACGACCGGGCCAAACTGCTCTTCGATGGCGATGCGGGAGTTTAAAGGGACTTTGGTGAGGACGGCCGGGTAAAAGAGGTGTCCCTCCCGTTTTCCCCCGCGCCCGGGGTTGGCCAGCACCGCCCCTTTGCTCACGGCCTCTTCGATCAGGCCCTGGAGGTAGGCGGGTTTTTCCGGATCCGGAAGCGGCGTGATCGTGACCTTGGGCTCCCAGGGAAGACCCGCGCCCAGGCCGTCTATTTTAGCCACGAGTTTTTTTGTAAACTCCTCGGCAATATTTTTATGGACAAAGATCATTTTCAAGGCCGTGCAGCGCTGGCCATTAAAGGAAAGACTTCCGCGCACGCACTCATTCACGGCGTTTTCAAGATCCGCGTCTTCCAGGACAATGGCGGGGTTTTTGGCCTCCAGACTGAGGATGGAACGAAGACGCGAGGGCTGGGGGTGGGCGAGCTTGATTTGATTTGCGACTTTACTTGTGCCGATAAAGGCCAGGACATCGATTTTCCCGGTTTGCACGACGGGGTGGATGATCTCGCGGCCGGGGCCATTAATAATATTGACCACTCCTGGCGGGAAGGCCTCCCGGAACGCTTCCAGCATCGGATCCCAGAGCAACTGCCCAAAGCGCGCCATTTTTACGACCACGGTGTTGCCCATGATCAGGGCCGGGATCAGCGTGGTGAAGGTTTCATTTAAGGGGTAATTAAAAGGCCCCATGCACAGCGTGACCCCAAGGGGCGTGCGGCGAACCTGGGCCATAATGCCGTCGGCAAACTGAAAACGACTGGAGTTGCGGTCCAGAGTTTTCACTTCGTTCACGGTATCATCGATGTAGCGAATCGTGCGATCGAACTCGTTTTGCGAATCCGGCCAGCTTTTTCCGATCTCCCACATCAAAAGGCGGCAAATCAGTTCGCGCTGGGCGAGCATGCCCTGTCTAAAAGCCAGGACGGCTTTGATCCGATCCTCCATGCGCACGGTGGGCCAAGGGCCTCTGCCTTTGGCCCAGGCCTTCTCCGCCGCTTCGACGGCTTCATGCAAAATCCCCGCACTGACATGAGGTGTGACCCCTAATTGTTTGGGCGTCACGCCCCTGTGACAGGGAGTGAAGACCGCTTTTGTCGCAAAGCCCTTTTCACGGATTTCGCCATCAATAAGGATGCGGCCGGTGATTTCGGGGACATTGGGAAAGTCAGGTAAAACGTATTCCATGAAAAACCTCATGCATGAGATCAGAGTCTCATTTTCAGAGGCTGGAAGGAGCAGAAAGAAGAAGGTTCCTTAAAAAACGATGAATGCAGAATAACATTTTTAGACCAGCCTCAGATATAAATTCACCGGGTCGTCCGGATATTGTTTTCTGTAAATTGCAGAACATCTGCAAATTTATCGGCTAAGATCGCGGGGAAGAAATAATACCTCGGACCGCCAGGAAAGGCATGAATCGCGCCCCAGCCGTTTTTCACAATGGATTGCCAAAGAGCTTGCGCGTCGGGCGAGGGAGCCAGGCTGGACACCAGCGGTGTTTGATAAAGCGTATACACTTTCTTTGCCAATGCAACATACAATAAAAGCCCTAATCCCTTGCCACGAAAACCGGGATTATGAATGGAGACATGCGATTCAAAAACTTGAAGATCAGGATTATAAAGTCCCTTGATCTTACCGAGGGCCTCATCGGCGTAATAGAGGTCCAATTCAACAAAAAAATGATCTGAATGATAAAGGCGAAAGGACAATTTTTTTTGGTCGAGTCCTTTAGAAATTAATTTTTCCTGAAAAGAAAAGGGACGGGGAGAGCCATCAAGGCTTTCGCTGGTCTTGGTGTCCTTATTTGCTTCCGCAAAAACGGCGGCGCAAATATTGTCACCAGATGCAAAAGCATTCATCGACCAAATCAAAATAAGCGATAAAATAAGCGGAAAGGGGCCCATTCCTCAGGAGAGATGGAAGAACCGTGCCAAGTGCGAGGCGATTTTTGCGCCGTCAGGGCGTGGACTCCGCCACGGCAGGAAACAGGCCAGAAACCAGCGTCACGACGGCATCTCCATTGGCAACTTCATTTTCATCGGCAAACTGAAGCAGCGTGTCCCAGAGGGCCTTTTTCAAGGCGGGCAGGCGGTCCTTCGGGACCGAAAAGGAGGAATCAAAAAACATATGATCGTCACGTTTAAACTGTTGTAAGGCCCGGGTCTGGAGTTTTCTAAGGTCTGAAACATAGAGATCCTGAACCCTTTGGGGATCAGAAAAAAATTGAAAAATGACATGTTGTTTTTCCGGGAAATACCGCCCTTTTTCTTGCACAAATCTGACGACCTCATGGTCTTGCATTCGTGCAAGACTCTCTGAACAGATTTTCGCAGACAGTCCGGTGCGCCGGGAAATTTCCGCCACAGAGGCCCCTTCCTCGCAGCTCCCCAGAGCGGCGAAGAGCAAAGGCCAGTGCTTGACTTCGAAAATCGCCGAATTTTTAGACCTGAGACGATTGGACTCGGATCTTTTGCGGGCGCTCGTGCGTATCTTTTCCAGTCGGCGTTCAATGTCCGCGCGGGACCATTTTTTTGAATTAAACTCCGGCTTCTCCAAGGCTAACAGAAGCTGCAGATAGAGCGAGGTTTCAGAGGACAGCTGCAACCCCACGCTCAGGGAAGGAAAGACCTTCGTCGTTGGGGGCTTTTTTCCCATGATGATTTCGCGAACATAACTGCGTGCCGAAAGCCCCGCCCGGCGGGCAATGCTTGCGTAGCTGAGGTGCCGGTTTTTCTGTTTTAAACACGCAAAAGCCACCCGGAGAAACTCCTGGTAGCTTTCGGTTTTTAACAATGCCTCGCTGTATCTAATTTCCATAGACCTTAATTGCCAAAAGTGGCCGTGGGTAGGGGTGAGATCGGCCCCGTGCTTTGACAAACATGTTGAATGCCTCCCTGGCCGTCTGGCAGGTAGGTAACCCCAGTGCCGGTGCCATCCCGGTGAAGTTCAAGCAGCGTCACGAGCTGGATATTTGGATTCCACTGCGGTGCCCAGGTAAATTGATAAGTCGTTGATTCGGGGGTTTTCTGAAGGACCAGGAATTGGGCGTGACTGGTTCCCGTGGGATCTCCGGCAAAGCGGATGTCCGCCGTGTTGGGCGGGAGGATATCGCCTCCTTCAATCAGGAGGGTTCCGGCGGAGCCGGCGGACGAACACATGACCTTTAGATTAAAGCTCTCCGCGTGGGCGAAGGCCGGTAGAGCCATGATCAGAAGAATTTTTGTTAATTGCACGAGTTTCATAAGTAATCTCCTTGTTGTTGGGGTTCCCGGCGGTTTTTACAAGCGTGCGACGGAGAGCTCAAGATTTTTGCCTTTTTTAAGGCCGTTTGTGTACTCAAAAAAGTACAATGCAAATTTTTGTTTTTTTATCCGGGAAGGGGAGGGGACAGAAGGGTATTAATTTCAAGAGGCCCCACGTTCTGAGACAAAAGGCCTTGGCAAACCCCCCCGGCCACCGCCGGAGCGGCGGTGACGTTTGCGGTCCAAGACCAGACGCCAACGGATTTCTCAGTTTTTAGAACAGACAAATCAAGCCCTTGATGCGCTGCCTACTTAATTACTACATCCGTAGTTGACAAATACTACAGTGGTAGTAATTATCTTCCTCATGGGAAATGAACTTTTAGAAGTAGGTCCATTGGAATTGAAAGTATTGGGTATCTTGAACTCCGCTGAGAATTTAGGAGTTTCTGACATTCAAGCGGCTCTGAAGAAGGCAGGACATGACCTTGCTTATACAACCGTGATGACAGTCCTTGTTCGCCTCTACAGCAAGGACCTAGTGGTCAGAAAAAAAGAGGGCCGCCAATTTCTTTACTCGGCGGCAAAGAAAAAAGACAATTCTCCACTTAAAATTTTTGAAAAATTTAAGACGTCTTTATTTGGCTCAGAAAAATTGAAACCAATTCTTGGACTGCTTGAATCTGATGATGGATTAAGCCGTGAGGAATTAGAAGAGCTTAAAAAAGCCGTAGAGAAAAAGCTCAAGGGGAAATGAACATGACGGCTGTATTTTTTAACCTCCTATCGAATGCAGCTTTCTCTATGGCTTGTGGAATGCTTGTTGTGGGGTTTTTCATCTGGCTATTCCGTGTTGAAACCGGTCCCTGGAAGTTGTTTCTCTTGTGCTTGCCTTTCGTAAAAATTGTCTATGATTCTGTTCGTGGTTTGCCACCGGATTCTATCTTGCTCCATGGCCTTGACCCGTTTTCTTTACCTGCTCGTCACCAATTTTTACAGCTTGGGGTGGGTTTTAGTTACTGGGCCCCGGAATTTAATTTGATTTTTTCAGTTCGTGATATGGCTGGAAAAGCGTATGCGGCAAGTATTGGTGATTACCTCGTCATATGGCTTAATAGAACTTTTGGATATCAAGTTCTCTTGATCATTTTAGACGCCGTTCTTGCCGTATCAGCAACATTAGTCGTGATTAGAGGGGTCTCTGCTTGCCGTTTTGAAAAAAGAAGAAAAGTTGACCGCGTGGCCGCCATAACACTCAGAACGGAGCAGTTTCAACTGCGCACCGTTGATATTTATGTCTCAAATCAGTTTTCTGGAACTCCGTTCACGGGCGGAGTTCTCAGGCCCTATATTTGTATTCCTCAAGATGCTTTTGATAAATTGAGCAAAGACGAGTTGGACGCCGTGATCGCTCATGAACTCGGCCATATCCGACAACTCGACCTCATCGTGACGATAGCCGTTCAATTGCTGGGCGATTTGTTTTGGTTCGTACCCGGCTACCGCTGGTTAAGCCGCAAAATTGATCGGCTGCGTGAAGTTGTCGCCGACCAATGGGCTGTGAGCTCTGGGATCGAACCGGCTTTGCTGGCTTCCGCTTTGGTAAAGCTAAAAGACATCTCGGAAAAGTCAGGCCGCCTTGTTTTGTATTCCGCATTTTTCCGAGAAAAATCACTTCTAAAAGTGAGGGTTGAAAAGTTACTCGGGATGGCGCCGGAAAAGCGGTCCCGATTTGGTTGGGGCAATGTCTGGTTCCGTTCCGCTTTCTCAGTATGGATTTTTACCGCAGTTATGATTGCTACAGTGGGCGGAAATCATCAGAGTGTAAACTTGAAAAATCCACAATGGTTCAATTCCTTGCTTCGGAATTTAGGCCTGGAAGCCATCAATATTGAAAACGGAGAAAAGTAAGTCTTTATTTAACCAAAAATACTACATACGTAGTATTTAAACAAAAGGAGAAGAAAATGAAGAAAGCAAAAACCCTTCTTATCGCAGGATGCTTGTTATTATGTGCAGGGGCGTCTGAAGCTAAGACCATTCGTGCCACGGAGATGAATAGCTCCCTCTGGTCCTCTCTCTCAAACCGGGCCTTGAGTGAGCTTATCATTGAGTTTCGTCAAGGGGATGAGTTGCCCGTCAGTATCACCGCTGAAGGGGACTTGATGGAAACAACTCAGTCTGCAACAAGCTATATTGGAGTAAAAAAGAACTTCTGGTTGAAAGTGCAACAGGATGAAATCCAGATGAGCTTGGATGGAACGAATTTCAAGAATATAAATGAAGTTGTCACTGGAAGCATAGAGGCTGGCACTGGCTCCGACCAAAGTGGTGGCATCGCAAATGCCATCACTTTGGCACTTAAAGCTTTTTTAAAGTAGCTGCGAAGGAGGGCGGACACTGAAAAACGGGGTCTGCCCTCAAGGATCTCCCGGCTTAATTCGATAGAGAACATGAGGCCGCAAAGGGTGGCCTACAGGAACGTTGGGATGCTCGAAATCCCCCTTAAGGTCCCGCTTCATTCCGATGCGTTCCATGACCGCCCTTGAGCGCAAATTGGCTGGCACCGTGAAGGAGACTATTTCTTCAAGTCCCGCATTTTTGAAGCCAAAATCAATCGCCGCACGAGCCGCCTCGCTGGCAAGTCCCTTTCCCCAGGCGGCCTTTGCCAGACGCCAAGCGACCTCTACACAGGGAGTGAAGTGGGTTTCAAAGTTTGGACGTGACAGTCCCGTGAATCCAATGAGTTCCTTAGAGCTTTTTAATTCAAGTGCCCAGAGGCCGAATCCGAATTGATCAAAATGCTTTTCAATGCGGTTCATCAAGGAATCGCTCTCCTCAAGTGACAAGGGTTTCAGAAGAAATTCAACGACAGCAGGGTCGGAGTTGATTCTTTGAAAGGGTTCAGAGTCAGACGTCTGCCAGCGGCGGAGAATAAGTCTTGGGGTTTCCAATGTCATTGTGGACGCTCCTTCAATCACGACGCGTGTAAAATACGAGGGTGTTGATTTGAATTATTACTTTATTCGTAAAGCAAATTAACATCTGTTTTCGCGGATCACCTCTTCAAAGCCGCCGTTGTTACTCACATGTAAGAGCAACCTGAAGTGAGCCGGTTTTTTTCTGCTGCAAGCTCATAATTCCGCCGCCATCGGAGCATGGCTTTCCGGTCTTCTTTTCTTTGTAGCAGACTGGTAGAACATACACCTGCAAGCCGTCGCCAATTCCGCATCCCAGGCGACGGCTTTCACTGCCTGCGGAATCCAGCTTTGGCTCACCGATAACACAGGTCCAATCTCCAACTGTAATTTTAGCTTCTTGATCGCTTAGACTTTGCTCCTTCAAATCGACGGCAAACTTCCAGTGATACTTTGCTGCATATGACGTTACTGGCGCGGTGATGGAGAGTGCGATTGACATGAGCATGGTAAATCTAAGCATTGTGTTTCTCCTAAAGGCTGCTTATCGAGCTTCTTCAAGCATTAGTCGTCTTGCCGCCAGACCAGGACTGAGCTCTTTTCCTGAATCGTCGATCTGCGACTTCGCGTAGCGGGCCAATTTTGCATAGAGATCAGCAGATAACTTAAAGCTCATGAGTGCCATATCATCTTTGGATCTTTTTGAGCCGCTGTTTTTTGCCGATATCCAAATTGTTCCATGTCCAGTCCTGCCATATCAAGAACAATGATAAACCCTGGTCCACTCTCGTAAACTGGGCTAAAGAATAAAGAAAGGTATGAGGTACATGGGAAGAATTTTTCTATAGACAGCGCTAATTCTTCAAGGACTTTCTCGGTTGAGAAGGTAGTTACCAGTCTAAAACTTTTAACCATGTGGCCGACCGCGAAGGACGCTTTTGTTGGCGTCCTAGAACCTTAAAACCCGACATCCTACCTTCTGATGATGAAAACAATTTTGGCGATATTTTGAAGATCGATGAACTTGTCGGCAACGAGATTATGGAAATAACTCCCTAATTTTTATGAACACTTAGGTCATGCGATATGAAATTAGGTGGCTCTGTGCTGGAGATGGTGCCAACTATAAATGTCATAAGCATACGTATATTATATTTTTGAGTGAATTGTGGATTAGCGAAGGCATTTCATTTTGGGCTGCGTTTGTTAGTGACCATCTAGGGCATTTCGTATATTCAATCTCATAGATTGGAAGGAGTATATTTTGGAGTCTGGAAGTTCAAATAGTGAAGAAAGAGCAGTCTTAGAAGATCACATTTGTTTAAAGGATCATGAGCTTGATTGTTTTTTGCAGTGGGTGACAGTGCTCAATGAAACTATGCAATCTATATGGAATGGATCAAATGCAGCTTGCGACTTGGAATTATTTTTTATTAAATTGTATGGCTTACTTGTAGAAGGGAAAGACCAGGTTGAAATGCATTTTCTTCCGGTAAAAGCAATCGACCTATTAAACGATTCTGATCTAGAAGCGAAGATTCCAGGTGAGGCTCGTGAAATTAGCAAGACGTTTCATGAGACGTTTGAAACAATCCTGAAGCTTATTTCCAAACAAGATCTGGAAACAATAGAATTCCTGAGACATAAGGCATCTCATCCGTATGTTGAAAGTTATCGATTAGTATATAGTAAAAATCGTAAGCCGAGGTTTGAGCTAAGAGGGGAATCTAAGATAGCGGTTCGGAATCGCATTCGAGAACATCTCGATAAATCAGGAGGCGTCGAGTTATTTGCTCATCAGCTTGTGGGAAGGTTTAAGGATCATATTCCAAGATTGCTCGCAGTTATTCAAATACAGTGTGCCCGTCATAATACTATTGGTGGTAAAATATTTATTAAAAGGATAAATTCACACTATACCCAGCGTCCAATAACGGGCATTTTAGCGAATGTAATTGTGAAAATTAGAAGTCTTCTGAATTACTGAAAAAAGGCAAGAGTTCTTAATATCTAGGTGCCACGAGATAGATTGATAGATTATTGATATCCGCATAAATAAAGCTATTAATTTGGCAAAAAAATTTATCGGCGCATGCCGGAGAAAAGACTGCAAGAGATCCGGTCTTTTTCGAAGCTTACAGATTGCCGCCTTTGCATGAACAAGCAGTTCTTCCTCTGATTCGGGAGCCAGGTTTCCGAGGTCATGATACTTGATGTGACCCCATGCATATTCAATTGGATTCAGTTCTGGAGCATAGGGCGGAAGCTTGAAGAACTGGAACTGTGGATGTTTTAACTGCCAGTTCTGCACTTTCTTTCCCCAGTGAGCCCGAAGCCCATCCCAAATCACAAAAATATGACGACCTGGAAAGTTCAGCCGCAGTTGCTCTAAGAAGGCGGCGCACTCTGCTCCACCGACGTTCTTGCCTGGATGAAGCCGAAAAACCAATTGTGGCTTGCGACCACTTGGCGTGGTTGCAATGGCTCCAATGGCAGATATCTTTTTGTGAGACCTAGTTTTTGTTTTAAGAATGGGCGTCTTGCCCTTGGGCGCCCATGTTCGCTTCACAACGGGTGAAAGTTGCAGTGCCGATTCGTCCGCAAAAATCAGGATGGCATTGAGTTTGCGGGCTTTTTTTTGATCTTCGGAAGTTCTTTTTTGACCCAGTGGCGAACACGCCTGTCGTCTTTTTCGATGGCTTGTTTTTCCGGCCGCTGCGGGCTCCAGCCCATCCGATCCAAAATTTTTCCAACATGATTAAAGTGATACTGGACACCGAATTTCTTTTTGATGAGATCCGCAAGTCTTGCACAGGTCCACAAATCATTCGGGTATCCTGCGGCATTGGCCCCTTTGAGAATCATTTTTTCAAGCCGCGAAAGTTGGGCTTCGGAAAGTCGCCTTGGAGCTCCGGGTGTGGGCTTGGACTTAAGGCCCTGTTTTTTGTCTTTGCGGTATTTTCCCAACCACCGATACAGCGTTCCAACTTTGATCTTGTATTTATCTGCCACTTTAACCGGGGCTTGTCCTGATTTGATAACCTCTTCGACTGCTTTCAAACGCCGCTCTTCCAGTTTCTTCCCTGAACCCAATGGTCTTCCCCGCATGCTTTTCTCCTGATAAGGAAAATCATACACAAAAAATAAATATTTAGGTAGCTTTATTTATGCGGATATCAATAAATTGCTGGAAAACGCTGGTTCTGTCCGTACAGACTTCTCTAATGATCCGGAATATGACTACATTGTAATCATGCAGTCTCGTACGTTTTTGGGTTGGGATAGTAGTATTAAAGATGATCGAAGGACTATGCTTATTCAAATGTTTGGCGATCGTTGTGAGTATTTAAAAATAGGTGATGAGATATTAGATCAAGAATCTAAGTGTTGGATAATGAAAGTAAAATGCATTAATCCTTGGTAGGCAGGTCCTTCTTCACCCACTCTCGGATCCGCTTATCATTACGCTCAAGCGCCTGCTTTGTCGGACGCTGGGCACTACAGCCCATACGCCCCAATAACCGAACAATGTGGTCGACATGGTAATCCACACCAAAGCGATCTTTGATCAGATCCTTGATCCGCGGACACGTCCAAAGGTCATTGGGAAAACCATTTGCTTGCGCACCCTTTAAGAGAAGCTTTTCAAGTTTTTCAAGCTGTGCAGCCGTCATTCGTTTTGGAGCCCCCGGTGTAGGGCGAGAGTTCAGCCCCTTTTTATTGTCCTTCCGGTACATTCCACACCAACGATAAATCGTTCCGATTTCAACTTTATATTTTTTTGCAACTGAATTAGGCGTTGCCCCTTCGACCTCAACTTCTCGAACCGCCTGGCGCCGTCTTTCTTCAAGCTTCTTTCCTGAACCCAATGGCCTTCCTCGCATGACTTCTCTCCTTGAAAAGGAGATCATACACCATTCATTTTATTTAGCTATCTTTATTTATACAGGACTCAATAAGAAGCCACTCCAATGACCAAATCCATAACAAGAAAAAGCTCAAAACAAGAAGCATTAAAACCACTCCTTATGGCTTCTGCTTGGTCGATGGATTTCTTCACAAAGACCCAAAAGAGCAATCAATTTTAAAACTTATTTTAAAGTGGTCCTGTCCTGTCCGAGTAACCCCCGCACAGAGTGGGCTGAAGTTTAAGTCAACACGGTGTTTGAAGGTGACTGATCCTGTTCCCAGTGTTTTCTTCTCAGTTCTTTGGCCTTCTGTCTAGCCCTTTCTCTTCGCTTCATAAGCTCGTAACGGCCTTGATGATGAACCGAGTTCGGTGCAAAGCCGCCATTGCCTTGATTGGGCCGGTGGAAGTTGTAATCGTAGATCTTTGCACCGATCAGTTGGTAAGCCACCTCTTCATTTTCATATTGCTCCTGAAGATAGATTTCCTCTCTCTTTA